>Ga0315903_10001838_pt1 | contig 32052 bp, 50 predicted proteins | sample LakEriMetagenome_7_FD_203524 | JGI IMG/M metagenome (GOLD analysis project Ga0315903, IMG submission 203524) | Freshwater fungal communities from buoy surface, Lake Erie, Ohio, United States - Buoy 2 MA119 | ecosystem: Environmental > Aquatic > Freshwater > Lake | place: USA: Lake Erie, Ohio...
ACGCCGTGATCGAGCGCGACGCGGTCGGCCGCGTGGTCGGCCTGCACAAGTTGCGCGCGGACTCGGTCGAGGTCTCGCGCGGCCCGGACGGGATGCCCGTCTACTCGTACACCTCGGCGCGATGGGGCGTGTCGAAGAGCACCGATCAGGTGTGGCAGGCGTACGACATCTTCCACCTCCGCGCGCCGAGCCTCGACGGTCTCCTCGGCGAGACTCCGATCTACCTCGTGCGGAACATCATCGGCGTTGAACTCGAGGCGGAGAAGTTCGTCGCTTCGTTCTTCCGCAACGGCGCACGGCCGGCGGGCCTCATCAAGGTGACGGGCACGCTCACCGAGGAAGCACTCAAGCGGCTACGCCAGTCGTGGCAATCGATCACGGGCGGCGCGGAGAACGCCGGCCGCGTGGCGATCCTGGAAAGCGGCTACTCGTGGGAGAAGGTCTCGGTCGATCCCGAGGAAGCGAAACTCGTCGAACTGCGCTCGTTCTGTCGGTCGCAGATTGCGGCCGCGTTCAATGTCCCGGTGCACATGGTCGGCGACGCGACGAAGACCTCGTACGCGAGTGCCGAGCAGGCCGACGCCGAGTTCGTGAAGCATTGCCTCGCGAACTGGGCCTCGCGTTTCGAGGAGGAGTGCGCGCGGAAGCTCGTGCGCGAGGGCGAGCCGATCGAGACGCATATCTCGTTCGACGCGCTGCTCCGAGGCGACCTCGCGTCGCGATTCGCGGCGTACTCGACCGCGCTCAACAATGGCTTCCTCACGATCAACGAGGTGCGCGAGCGCGAGAACTACGCGCCGATCGACGGCGGCGATATGGCTCGCGCGCCCGTGAACCTGGCGATCGTGGATCCGAACGCCGGCAAGTCTGGCGACCAGTCGCCGCTCACGGCCCCGGCTCCCGTGCCGGCGACCGCTCCGGCTCCTGCCACGGCTCCGATGGCGCGCAGCGAGGGCCGATGCTCGTGCGAGGGATGGATGGAGATGCTCGCCGCGTTCGACGATTCGACCCGCGCGTGCATCGAGGACAAGATCCCGACCCTACTCGACGAGGGCTATCCGCAGGATCAAGCCGTGGCTATCGCGATCTCGAAGTGCAGCGAAGGCCGCTCGGTTCGCAACTGCGGGACAGGGGAGGGAGGATTCCAAGAGGGCAACGACTGCGCCGGAGGCGGTGGCGAAGGCGGCGGCGATGGCGCGAAGCCTGCGGCATCGAAGCCTGCCGCCTCGAAGTCTGGGAAGGCGAAGTCGAAGGCTGCAACTGGTCGCCGACGAGAGCGTCTGCGCGATCGCATCGAGGGCACGCAAGCCGAAGCCGATCGCGAAGTGAATAAGGTAGAGTCAAAGATCAAGAAGACTCAAGCCAAGATCGATTCCCTCAAGGCGAGCACGGAAAAACTGAAAGCAGACTTTGCAGACAAACAGGCCGCTATGCGAAAGTCGCTCGATGCTGCTTTCGCTAAAATCATGGCGGACTTTGATGCAAAGACGGCATCGATTCCATCTGCAAAGACCGACCCCGATGGCGTGAGGAAGGCACTTGATCGCATTCACTCAGACGGCCCGGACAAGGCTGCATCCAAGGCGGCGAAGAAGTCAACCGAAAGCAAGGCTCGACTCGATCAGGATCGCAAGCGTGTGGATGAACTGAAAGCGCAGTTGGCCGCGTCGAAGGCTCGAACGCAAGCGATGCGCGAAGAGTTCAAAGCCAAGTGGGGAAAGTATCCATGAGCAAGAAGAAGACCTCAATCGAGAAAGCAGAGGACGAGTTCAACGCTGAACTCGATCGCATCGATGCCCAGAACGACAAGCTCGCTACCGAACTTGAGGGCATTCTCGATAGCCTCGCGGATGAAGACGAGGAAGCGAAGAGTGCCGAAACCGATGCGGCCTTGATCGATCTCCTGCTTGCGGAAACCATGAAGGAGTTGGGCGGTGGCTGACTCCTTCGAGCCTAACGCCGGGATGCGCGAGGAGGCCGAGCGTGGCCTCGCGTGGCGGCGCGAGCACGGGCGCGGCGGGACGGAGGTCGGGGTCGCCCGAGCGCGTGACATCGCCAACGGGCGCGCGCTCTCGATCGACACGGTGCAGCGCATGGCCTCGTACTTCGCGCGGCACGAGGTGGACAAGCAGGGCCAAGGGTGGGTGCCGGGCGAGGAAGGCTTCCCGTCGGCCGGCCGGATCGCGTGGGCACTCTGGGGCGGAGATCCCGGATGGGCCTTTGCTCGGAACATTCTGGAGCGCGTAGACCGCGCAGGAGGCGACATCATGGAGCGACGCTACGGGCAGGCGATGGAAGTGCGGGCGGACGATGGCCGGGAGATCCTCCGAGGCTACGCGAGCGTGACCGAGACCCCGTATCCCATCGGATACGCTCACGAGATCATCGTGCGCGGCGCGTTCGAGCGGACGCTCCGAGAGAAGCCTGATGTGGTCGCGCTCTGGAACCACGACGCATCGATGCCGATCGCTCGCACGACGGCCGGGAGCCTCCGGCTCGCCGAGGACGAGCACGGCCTCGTGGTCGAGATGGAGCCGATCGACACCCAGGTTGGCCGAGACGCTCGCGTCGCGGTGCGCTCGGGCGTGGTCTCGGCGATGTCCTTCGGCTTCATCGTGCGCTCGGATCGCTTCGAGGAGCGGGACGGCAAGGTGCACCGGATGATCGAGGATCTCGAACTCCACGAGGTCTCGGCCGTGACCTTCCCGGCGAACCCGGCTACCGACCTTGTGGTCGATCGCCGCTCGTTCGACCTATGGACGGCGAGCGCGCCCGTGCCGGCGACGGTTCGCCGGCGGATCTGGCTTGGCCCCAAGCGTTGACCTTCGACCCCCAAAGATGCGAGGATAAGGATATGAGCGAGACTCGACACCGCGAAGCGTTCCTTCGCTATCTCTCCCGCGGCCCCGCCGCGATCAGCAGCGCGGACGCGCAGACTCTCTACGAGGCCCGTGGAGTCACGGGCGCATCGTCGAGCCTCGCGCCGCAGGATTGGGCCTCGTTCTTCACCGAGTCGTTGCAGACCTCTTGGGTGCTCGGTCGCGTTCGCAAGGTCGAGGTGACCTCGAACAAGTTGACCGTGAGCCACTACGACGATGCCTTCGAGACTGGCGACCGCATGAGCTCGGACGAGGAAGGTACGCGTGTCGATGAGGCCGGCTCGTTCGTGCTTCCTCGATGGAGGCTTTCCTCGGGAGCCGTCCCGACCAACTTCGACATGAACTACGAGCAGCGCGCGATCGATCTTCACGAGATTGGCGTGAACATGATCGTCTCGAAGGAACTCGTGGAGGAGTCGATCGGTAGCGTTAGCGCGGAGACCGTGCTGCGCGACTTCCTCGTTCGCAAGTTGCAGGCCGAAGTCGAGCGTCAGATCCTCGTCGGAGATCCGGGCCTCAACTCGAACTCGAAGAAGGAGATGCAGGGAGTCCTGAACTACCCGCTCTTCTACAACTCATCCGACGCATTCTCGCCCGTCAACGAGGTGCACATCGAGGACGCGAGCAACTTCGCGATCAACGGCTACAACTATCCGGCCGCTCTGATGAAGTTGCGACCGTCGGCGATGCCGAACGCCGTGTGGATCTACAACCGCAAGGGAGCGAACGACGGCTTCGTCCAGTCGCAAGCTTTCCTGCGAGCAGCGACGGTTCCCGGATCGATCGGATCCGTGTTCGGGCTTCCGGCTTTCATCAACTCGTATAGCAACTATCAGGCAGAGTACGACGCTGCGAGTGAGCGTGGAGTCGTCGCCGTCGATCTGTCTCGATATGTGCTCGCGATGCACACGAGCGGCTTCCAGGTGGAGCGGCTCAACGAGGTGCGCGCGGCTACTGGCCAAGTGGTTCTTCGTGCGACCGTCCGCGTGGGCGGGAACCTGATCGACAACAAGGCGATCGTCGCAATCAAGTCCGCCTCATAAGCAAAGGAACAACATGAACGGTGACACTTACAAGGGCCTCGTCGAGAAGATGGGTGCTCTCTACGCGGAGATGCAGGAGATGGTGGCAGGCATGGAGGGAGCGACCGAAGAGGCCGCCGCCGAGATGCAGGCCAAGTACGAGGAGAAGAGCAAGCAGTACGACGCGCTCGCCAAGCGTCGCGACATGATCGCCGACCTGAACGCGCGCGCCGCCAAGGGTTCGCACGGCGTGGTCGTGGTCGAGCGTGAGGCTCCGGCCCGCGTCGAGACTCGCTCGTTCGCTCCGCAGATCGGCGAGCAGTACGAGATGCGGTTCGCCGACTACCTGAAGAACGGCCACCGCCGCGACTTCGACACTCGCGCGATCGCCGCAGGCTCGGGCGACGGCCAGTACCTCCCGTCGGCCGGGTTCTACGCGCAGTTGCAGAAGAGCGTCGAGCAGGAGACCTCGATCTACAACCTGTGCCGCAAGATCGATGTCGGCAACTTCACGACCAACTTCACGCTCGAAGCCGACTTCCTCTCGACCGAACTCGACGGCGAGGGCTGGGCCGGCGAAGGTGGTGCGGTCGATGAGTACACGCCGACCTTCGCGAACAAGACCTTCACGGGCAACTCGCTGCGCCGCGTGGTCAAGGTCTCGCGCGAACTCGTGCAGGACGCTCCTGCTCGCGGTGCTGACTTCAGCGTCGAGAGCATGGTCGCGCAGCGCATGGGTCGCCTCTTCGGCCAGTCGATCGAGTACCAGTTGTGGCACGGCAACGGCACGAACAAGCCGGAAGGCTTGAAGAACGCCACGCTCGGCACCGCGACTACCCTCGCGACCGACGGCACGCTCACCTCCGACGAACTCATCGACTGGGTCTACAGCCTGCCGATGAAGTATCTGAAGTCGCCGAGCTGCGCGATCGTCACGAGCCAGTCGTTCCTGACGGCCGTCCGCAAGTTGACCGAGAAGGTCATCGGCTCGGCCGGCCACTTGAGCGTGCCGTACCTCTGGGAGCCTTCCTTCCAGGCGGGCACGCCCGACCGTCTGCTCGGAATCCCGGTCTATGTCACGCCGTGGGCACCCGCGCTCGGCAATGTCAACGACCAGATCCACGCGGTCATCGGTGACTTCCAGCACATGGTGCTCGCGCAGCGCACGGGCATGAGCGTGCAGGTGCTCAACGAACTGTACGCCGGCAACGGCCAGATCGGCTACCTCGGCGAGATGCGCCTCGACGCGAAGGTCGTGCGCTCCGATGCGTTCCGCGCTCTGAAGGATGACAACACCTGATAGGTGGATGGTCGGATGAAACGAGGGCGGGCCGCAAGGCTCGCCCTCTTTCCTTTGGAGGAGACATGAGAGTCCACATTCTGAAGACCTTCTCGACGAGCGCGGCGGCGTACGCCGCAGGGATGCGCTGCGAGATTCCAGATTCCGACGCTGCGCGATACATTGCGTCCGGCTTGGTCGAGCGCGACGAGCCGAAGATCGAGACTCCCGAGCGTGGCCGTGTGCGGCTCCGCAAGGCGACGAAGGAGGCGAGCAATGCTGGCGATTGATGGTGCGACCTACCTCTCGAATGTCGAGGCCACCTCGCCGGCGGTCGAGCCTGTCACGCTTGCCGAGGCGAAGGCGCACTTGCGCGTGACGCACACGGACGAAGACACGCTCATCACCTCGCTCATCGTGGCGGCTCGAAACTATGTCGAGGGACTGGCGAATCGGCCGCTCGTGAATCGCACCTACACCCTGAAGCTCGATCGCTTCCCCGGCGGGTACGAGATCCTGCTCCCGGCCGGCAAGGTCTCGGCGGTGTCCTCGATCACCTATGTGGACACGGCGGGCGCGACGCAGACCTTGAGCGCAAGCGCGTACACGCTCGAAGGCCAGAGGCTCCCAGGCTCGATCGTCATCAACCCGAGCACGCTCTCGGCGTGGCCGGCGACGCGGTTCTACGCGGGCATCTCAAGCGTAACGGTCTCCTACACGGCGGGCTACGGGGCGGCGGCGGCGAATGTCCCGCAGGCACTCCGGCAGGCCGTGCTGATGTCGATCGCGTACTGGTACGACATCGCCCGCGAGACCGGGAGCGAGACCGCGCTCACCGAAGTCCCGCATGGCGTGGAGTCGCTCGCTCGGATGTTCTCGATCCCGAGGATGGCATGAGGCGAGTCCGCTCCGGCCTGATGCGTACCCCGTTCCTCGTGCTCAACCGCACGACGGATCTCGACGAGTTCGGCTCGCTTGAGCCGTCCTTCCTCGGCGTGGGCACGATCGTCTGGGGCTACCTGAAGGGAACCTCCGCCGCCGAGGGTGTCGAGCGCGAGAAGGTCACGCACCAACGCTCCTACGAGATAATGATGCGCGAGAAGGATGCCTCGCTCTTGTCGGTAACGGCCCGCCTCCAGACGGACACGCGTACCTTCGAGATCATCGGCATCGAGCAGTACGACGCGCGGCAGCAGACCGTGACCGTGACCGTACGGGAGGTGGTCTGATGTCGCAACAGTTCTTCGAGAGCGTCAACCTGTCCGGCGGAAAGGAACTCGTCGCGGCCTTCAAGAAGATGGACGAGAACCTCAAGAAGGCGACCATCGAGCGCGTGGCGACCCGGACGCTCGAACGCATCGCCGCCGCCATGCGCTCCGAGGTCGGGTCGCTCGCGACGAACACGGACAAGGGCTTCCCCGGCGATCGTCTCTGGCCGTACATGAGGCGCGGCCGCATGGTCTCGCCAGGTCTAGCGCGCGCCAAGGTCACGACGGCGATCGCCGTGATCCCGCTCGGCTCGAAGCAGCGTCGGCTCTACATCGGTCGCCGTATCGGCGTTACCGGGAAGAGCGGGGCGTTCTATGGCCGGCTCATCGAGAAGGGGTTCTCGATCGTCCGCAAGGGCCGGATGCGCGGATGGGTGAAGGGGAAGAAGGACATCCCCGGAAAGTGGATCTTCTTCCGGCTCTTCAAACGGCTCAAGCCGGGGGCCGAGGCGACGGCGGTGCAGGAGTTCGCCGACTTCATCAACGCGTGGGGCAATATCAAGTCGGCCCCCAGTAAGGACCAATCGTGAGCGCACAAACGGTCTGGAACATCGAGACCGCGATCAAGGCCAAGGTCGCCGCCACGGCGAGCCTTACCTCGATCATCGGCACGAACCCGGTGCGGATCTACCCGGAACTCCGGGAGGACAATGGGTCGCTCCCGGCGATCGTGTACGAGTTGAACTCAAGCGCGCCGTACCTCGTGCTCTCCGGCGTGCCGACCCTCACCCGGTCGAGCGTGTCGCTCCATTGCCTCGCGCTCGACAAGAAGGTCTCCGTGGACATCGCCCAGAAGGCGCAAGCGATCTTCGCCGACTGGGCGCAGGACTTCTACTCCGGGCCGACCCTGAAGATTTCCGTGAAGTCGAGCCGGGTCTCGACGATCCAGACCGACTACCAACCGCCCGCAGATGGTGCCACGCACGGTTTGTATCTGGCGAGCCTAGAGGTAGTCTCGATGCACTCCTAACGAGGTACACCCATGGCACTCTCTGCATACAACACGACCTTGCTAATCGGCGCGACCACGATTGCCGAGGTCACCAACATCTCTGTCGGCGGCTCCTCGTTGACCGAGATCGACATCACGAACCTCACGAGCACGAACAAGGAATACATCATGGGCGCGCTTGAAGCGGGCACGCTCACGATCGACTTCTTCGCGCCGGCTAACTATGCCGACATCAACGCGGCTTTGAACCCTGTCGGCGGAGACAGCACTCCCACCACTTACGGTATTGGGTTCTCCGCCGGCGTTCTCTCCGCCAGCTTCGACGGCATCTGCACGAACCTCTCGATCTCGGCGGAGCAGGATGGGGCCGTGACCGCATCCGCTACCATCAAGCTCACTTCCGCAATCACCTGGAGCTGAACCCATGGCAATCGTCGCACCCGGATCCCTCTTCCGCTACGCATCGACCGTCGGCTCTGGCGGCACGGTGAACACCGATCTCGCCGAGGTGAAGTCGATCTCCCTCGACGGCATCTCGATCGCCGAGATCGATACATCGGCTCTGTCGGCAACCGTGAAGTCCTTCATCGGCGGCACGAAGGACAGCGGCACGATCTCCGTGACGCTCTTCGCTCCGTCCTACGCTGTGGGCCTGCTCGGTTCGACTGGCGCACTCAACCCGTCCTCCTACGCGAACGGAGCGGACTACCGCAAATTCGCGATCCGGTTCGGCCCGAACACGGGCACGGGCGGCTTCGAGTTGGCCTTCTCGGGCTATGTCACCTCGTTCAATGTCTCGGCCGGAGTCGATGGCGCGGTCGAGGCCGACCTCACCGTCCGCGTGACTGGCGGCTTCACCTCCTCGACCTGATCGCCTCGCACATCTCGGAGCACCACACCATGACCGCATCCAAGGACTTCGTGCTTTCCCTTGCCGCCTCCATTCCCGTGGAGGCGGTTTCCATTCCCGGCATCGCCGAGCCGATCTCGATCCGTGGCCTCACGGCCGGCGAGCGCGACTCGTTCGAGGCCGCGTGCTTCATCGGCAAGGGCACTAACCGCGAGATGAACTTCGTGAACCTCCGCGCGCGGCTCCTCGTCCGGTGCATCTGCGACGCAGACGGCAAGCGGCTCTTCGCCGACGGCGATGTCGAGCAGGTCGCGGGCCTCCCGGCTCGCGTGATCGACCCGCTCTTCGAGGTCGCTCAGAGGCTCTCCGGGATGGGCGCGAAGGATGTGGAGAGCATGACGGGAAACTGACCGAGCGAGCGTGCCGGCGGTTCCTATTCCGCCTCGCGCTCGCGCTCGGGATGACGGTCGCCGAGGTCGAGTCTCGCGTGTCCTCGCGCGAGCTCACCGAGTGGATGGCCTACGACGCGCTCGAACCGATCGGCGGATTCCGCACCGACTACGGTTTCGCGATGCTCGCCGCGCTCTATGTGAACGCGCACCGCAAGCCGGGGAGCGCGGCCGCGAAGGTCTCCGAGTTCATGCCGTGGTTGCCGAAGTCTCCTGCCGCCGAGAGTAAGGGGCCGGACGCTTGGATCGCTATGCTCAAGGCACTAGGAGGCTCGAAGAGTGGCTAACACGGGCGACCTGTTCGTCAACTTCAAGGTGAACGCCGACGGACTCCAGAGCGGGTTCGCCGCTCTGAACGGCTTCGTCGGCAAGTCCAAGCGCGACCTGGCGGCGATGGATGGAGCGGTAAACGCTCTCTCGACCACGCTCGCGAAACTCGGCATCGATCCCTCCTTCATCTTCCAGATGCGCGACCTCGTGCAGATCGGCACGAAGCAGATCCCGAAGGTCGTGGAAGGCATCGCGGCACTCGAACGGCAGGCGGGCGCGCTCGCGGGGATGAAGATCGAGGCTCCCGCTATGGTCGCTCCGGTGGCCGCAGCGGCCGCTACGGTCGCTCCTGCGATCGACCCGACCGTCCTTCCTCCGATCGATCTCGCGCCGATTGAAGGCGTGGCGAAGGCGATCCGGAGCGCACGCGAGCAGGCTACGGGCGACATCGACATCCTCGGGAGCACGATCACGAACTCGCCGATCCTCTCGATGGGGGGAGCCGTCGAGGCCCAGATGGCGAAGGCTCGGGCATCCTTCGCGACTGGTTCGGTCGATATGGCCGATGCGATCGTGCTCGGCTCGTCGCGCATCGAGGAGGCGATCGTCCAGACGGCAACCGTGACGAAGTCGCAGGGCGGCGCGATCACGGCCGCGCTCGGGAAGGTGCGCGACTTCACGGGCACGATCCCGGCCCGGTTCGTGGCTCTCCGCGAATCGATGTCCTCGGCGTTCTCGTCGGGCGCGACGGCCGCGACTGGCGCGCTCTCGAAGATCGGGCCGGCGATCTCGTCGCTCCCGACGCTCGCCTCGACGGCGTTCGGCCGGATCAAGGCAGGCTTCCAAGGCTTGCCGGCGGCGAGTTCGACGGCGTTCGAGGCGATCAAGTCCGGCGCGCTCAAGTTCGACGCGACGCTTACGGGCGTGGCGGCTCGCGCCGCGACGGCCGGACGAGCGATCGGGGCCGCGCTCTACACGGCTCTGGGGCCGATCGGCCTGATCCTGATCGCCGCCGGCGCGCTCTATGCCGTGATCGAGAAGTTCGTCTCCGATGCCGAGGCTCGCGTCGCCGAGTCGAATGCGCGCATCGAGGCGAATATGCAGCGCACGCAAGCGGTGATCGAACGCACGATGGCGGCGGTCGAGTCGCTGAACAAGGACACCGCATCGGCGCGATCGAAGGGCACGGGGACGCAGGCGGACATCGAGGGACTTCAGGCTCTCCTGAACGCTCGGGCCGATCAGGTCGCACTCATCGAGCAGCAGATCGCCGCCGAGCGCGAACTTCGCGACGAGGTCGCAGCGAACATCGCCGCAAATAAGGCGGTCGCTGATGCTGTCGCCGCTCGCGCGAAGGCCGAGCAGGATGTCGCCGACGCGCAGCGAACGCTACAGATCAGGAATCAGCAGGTCGCCGAGGGTGCGATCGATGAATCGGCAGCGAACGAAGCCGCCGCACAACTCTCAAATATGCGGGGCATCCTCTCCGCGATGCAGGCGCAGGAGGACGCGGCGAAGGCACTCGCCGGAGCTACGGCGAACAACCTGGCACTCGAAGAGCAGCGCGTCGATCTCGCGCAGCAACTCGCCGAACAGACTCGACTCAAGGCAGAGGCCGAGCAGCGCAGCGCGACGATCGCGCAACTGATCCAAGGCTTCGACGATGAGCGGCTCCGGCTCACGATGAGCGCGGCCGACTACGAGGAGATGATCCTCGACCGCAAGATCGCCGCGGCGGGCATCACCGACCCCAACGACATCGCCAGGATCAAGGCCGCGCAGGAGGCACTCGACCTCGCCAAGCAGCAGGCCGAAGCCGAGAAGATCGCCAAGTCCGCCGCCGGCGAGAAGAACACGATCGCGCAGGAGACGATTCGGATCACGGAGGAGGCTCGCGCGCTCCAGTCCGCCATCGACTCGATCGCCAACGAGCAGGCCGCGCTTGAACGCGAGATGCTCGAACTCACGATGGGCAAGGCAGCGGCCGAGGAGCACATCCTCCGCCTCAAGGCGCAGGCAGCGGGCCTCGACGCTGCGGCGACCAACGACCTGATCGATCAACTCAAGGCCGTGCAGGATCTCCGGGATGCGGTCGCCGAGCGCAAGCGCACCGAGGCCGAGCAGAATCGGCTCCTCGACGAGCGTACCCGCCTGGAGGCGAGCATCGCCGACGCGACCGAGGCCGCACGCGCGAAGGCGATGGAGGACGATCTCCGCCGGCAGCAGATGACCGAGACCGTATCGACCGCGATCGGCGGACTCAAGATCGCCGCGACGAGCGACGCGATCGACATCGACAAGCGGATCTACGACGAGACGAAGAAGCAGACCGACGAACTGAAGAAGATCAACGCCGCGCTCTCGGCCGGCGGCGTGGCAGTCCTGACCTGAAGGGGTGACATATGGCCGTGATCGTGAAGAGCATCGAGGAGACCGAAGCGAACGACACGAAGTCGGCGCGCGTGAACCTGCTCGTTACGGCCGTCTCGGCCGGCACGGCATCGGCCGCTCGCGGGCAACTCACGAGCGCGGGATACACGCTCGGCGCGTCATACTCGGGGGGCATCTCGTCGGGCGCGAAACTCTCGAACCTGTCCTATGCCCCAGTCGAGGACTCTGGCGGTCAGACTTGGACGGCGACGGCCTCGTACACGGATGACGCGCAGTCCGAGACGGCAGCGAACTTCGCGAAGATCGAGTCGAGCACGCGCGTCGAGGCCGTCGATATCTGGCGCACGGGCGCGACGCTTCCGGCCGATCTCTCCGCTCCCGGGCTAACGACGGACATCGGCGGGACGAAGGTCGATCAAGCCGGCGTGCCCGTCTCGGGGCTTGTCGTGCAGCAGGAGTTGACCTACACCGTGCGGATGGACTTCGATAACACAGATCAAGCGACCGTCAACACGATGATCGGGAAGCGCAACTCGGCCGACTTCCTCGGAGGGACGGCGGGCTATGTCCTGTTCACGGGCGTGCGCCGCTCGCGCATCGCGGTCGATCTCTACGAGGTGACCTATACCTTCGTCTGGGATGCGGCCGCGCACCTGCGCCAAGTGCCCAAGCGGCAAGCCGACGGCGACCCGCAACTCTCCGCCGGCCAAGCGGTCGAGGTCTACGCGCGGCAACCGTTCCCCGGAACCGCAGCCTTTAGTGGCCTTCCCGGTATCTGACGATGAAGCCGACGATCAACAAGGGACTCGGCGCGCTCACCCCAGAGACCTGGGGGCAGATCTACGCGGCCGTGCAGGCGACCGGGAGCGGCGACCGCACGGGCGAGGACTACGCGCAGCGCGAGAAGCGGTTCCCGGCACGGATCACCGGGAACACGATCGCCGTAGCCGGCCGCGCGCGATGGAAATACTCGTGGGAGGAAGTGCGGCGCGACGCGTCCAACTCCCTCGTCGTGTCGATCGTCGCGGACGGGAGGACGGGCACGACATCGACCGACTTCGCCGTCAACCTGTTCGAGCTATCGAACACGGCCACGAACGCGTACGGCTACGCCGTGACATCGCTCGAACTCGATACGGCCGATGGATTCTCGATAGCACCTATCCCGACCAATGTGATCGTCGAGATGGTCATGCGTCGAGCGGCCGACGGTAGCCTCGCGTACGAGTTCATCGCGCCGAATCCGATCACGGGAACCTGTCCCGCCGGACTTGTTCAGGAACTCGACGGCGGCGAGTACGGAGCAACCTGATGGCCGACATCATCAAGCACAAGCGCAGCGGCGATACGGGCGAGGAGCCGACCACGGGCGAGCTCGCGCAGGGCGAGATCGCAATCAACTACTACGACGGCGCGCTCTTCGTCGAGACCGACAACGGCACGACGCAGGCGATCCGTCGGTTCCTCGCGGAGCCGACATCGCCGACGGCCGGCTATGTCCTCCAGACGAACGCGACGAGCGCGAACTCGTGGGTTGACAAGTCCTTTCATTGCCCAAGGCTTCCGGCCGACGGCATCGACGCGTCTACGGGATCGACCGCACGCATCTACTCGATGCCACTAAACGCCAACGCGTGCGCGGCAGGCGGCACGCCGACGGCGAATCGCGCCCATTACAACCTGTTCTATATCCCGCATTCGGTCGGGATCAAGACGATCGCATCGCAGACCTATGGCACTACCGGCGGCAATGTGAAGTTTGCCGTTTACAAGCCCGACGGAACGGACGGGCGACCGGGCACCCGTCTGTACGCCAGCGCGGCGATCGCCACGGGAGGCGGCTACGGCTACAACGCGGCCACGGGCACGCCGCTCGTGACGCTCGCGCCCGGTCTGTACTGGGTCGCCGTGATCTACTCGACCGCCGCCGGCTCGTTCGGTCGGATTTCGTCGCGCGCATCGAACCCGCTCGGGGTGTTCGACACCGCGGCCAACGACTGCGTCACCGGGCTTTACGCGGACATCGGCTCCCACGATCTCGCCGACCCGGCGCCGACCACATTCCGCTACAACGAAGGAACGGCGCTCCAGTTCGTCGCACTCATCTCCGCGTACTGACCATGCCGAAGCACTACCTCCATCATCCCGACGGCAGCGTAACGATTGAGGACACCCGGACGGTGGAGGGAACACGCGCGGAGCACCTCGATCGCATTCGCGCCGCGTGCACGGCATCGATCCTCGCGGTCGCGCCGGAGCACACCCAGCGCAACGCCGCACTCGGGATCGTGCCGATCGAGCCGATTGTGGAGGCGATCTCTGCCCGTCGAGATCTCTACCACACCATCCAAGCCTCGATCCTTGCCGTAACTTGGGACGGGCAGGAAGCAACCCGTACGGCCGCGTGCGATGCCATCGAGGCCGTGCTATGGGAGGAGCCATGATGCGCGCGCTCGCAATCGTGTGCGCCGTGCTCGCCGGGTGCTCGACGGCCACGGAGAAGATCGCGCGATCCTCGAACGAGATCGGCACGCTCGCGAGGTCGAGCGGCCGTCGGTTCGAGACGATCCACGAGGAGACCTGGAAGCCGGATCCGTCGATCCCGGTGATCCGCACGCAAGCCGAGGGGGGCATCGTGGAACAAGAGCAGATCCTCGGGCTTGTCGATGCCGTCCAGGTCTACCTGATGGGCACGACGAATATCACGCCGTGGTGGGCCGAGGTCGTGACCTACGGTCTCCTCGCGCTCTCGATCGCGGGGATCGTGTTCCTCGTGTGGCACTTGGGCCTCGGGAAGTTCATCCGAGGATGGCTCGGCCTCATCACGCCGGCCGAGCGTCGCAACGCCGAACTCGCGGCCGAGCTCATCGAGGTGGGCGGCGATGATGCGCGCGAGCGCGTGTGGCAGATGCGCGAACGCGATAGGATCTTCGACGAGGCTTTCCGGCGCACCGCGCCACCTCAACCTGTCCGGAAGAATCGAAAGAAGGGATCTACACATGGTGCTCGCAAGCGTTGAATCGTTCTTGGGATCGGTCTGGGCGTGCGGTCTTTGCCTCGTGGCCGGCTTCATCGTCGGTCACTTCGGCCTGCTGTCCAAGTGGCTGAAGAAGTGAGATGCTGAACCCGGCGCGTGCCTGCTGCTGCACCGGATCATCCACGCCCTGCGATGCGTGCTCGTGGCCTCCTGCACCAGTACCGCCGAATCGCACCTACAAGATCAAACTCGATGCCGGCGAGATGGCGTGGCACATCGAGGGCACGGCCGGCTATGTGCTGACGGGAGATCAGGTCGAGTATTGCGGCACGATCGGTTGTCCTAACTCAACGAGGCAACCTCCTCAGCGGCTGTATCAAGGCAGCGACAAGATCACCGTTTCTCCTTGGGTGTCTTCAGAGCAACTTCTCGCCGCTGTCATCATCGCGACTCCATTCGATCAGGTATGTCGACCGGGGCCGGGTGACGATCCATTGTGCGAGTATGACTCTCCCGGTACTGGTCGAGCTCTGACCGGGATAACGAAGCAGATTCAGCGACCGAACGGCACTCCTAGCGGCGTTCTGCAATGGACTGTCGCAGGAATCGGAAGCACCGAGATATCAGCGACCTTCAACTCTGGAAACACGGTCACGGGCGGACTCGCATCGATCGCAGCGTGGTACACGCCGAGCGTCAGAACCCAGAGCGGCGGAACGCCTCCGTGCGGTGGAGGCACGACCTTCTCGCACGCTTGCGGAACGCCGCCGTGCAACTGCGTGAGCCGTCTGCGCGTGCTCTTCCGATTCCCGACTCGCGTCGAACCTGGCGACAACTGCTCCGACCCGTCGGCAACTTGGAACTCTCCGTACGAGTACGACTCATACGAGGAGGCCGAAGCGATCTACTACGGCTGTCACGATTACGACGAGGGATCATCCACCGTCTACGAGGTAAGGAAGTTCACGCTCGATAGGTGGCGATCGACGGCTCCGACATCGTGGACTCCGGGGGTCTCGTTCGGCCCGTGGGACAGCGGTGCTACATCCTCGACGGTGCTCGGGCCGTGCGATGCGACGGCTTATCCCGGAACGGGTGGGACTATCACCTTTAGTGCCGCGCCGATCGTGTCGATCACGGACAACTTCCCGGCTCCGTGCGTGACGCTGTCGTTTACGAACTGGTACTCGGCTGAATACGCGGGGCCGATCCCGACGGTGATCGAGGTCGAGCGGATATGAGCGAGCGAGTCGTGGTCTACACGAACGGAATCGGCGACCTCGCGCGCGGGGCCGTCGGCGTTGCGAAGGCCGCGCTCGGGCGCGACCGTGCCCCAGAGGACGCGATCACCGCGCGATGGGAATCGTGCCTCGCGTGCGAGAAGCACGACCGGGGCGTGTGCACCGCGTGCGGCTGTTTCGTCGGCGCGAAGATCAGGCTCGCGAGCGCGGCGTGCCCAGAGGCTCGATGGGTCGCGGTGACGGTCGCCGGCGATGCTCCCGCCGACCAGCCGAAGCGGCGCGGATGCTGCGGAAAGCGCGGCGCATAACCTTGTGGATAAGTGGCAACGGTTGCCACCCCCGATAACTCCGTGCGCATAAGTGCCGCTCCTGTAGATACTTGCGGGAGCCGATAGAATATCTTGGATATCCTATTGACTCGCTGCGAATCTGGCCGATGATAGGTGCGTTGGGAATGGATCCCGACGAAAGGAACCGACCGTGAACGACGCTCTCCTCAACACTTCCGTCCGAGTCGCCTCGACCCAGATCAACGGCGAAACCCGTTGGTTCATCACCATTGGCCGTCCCGGCTTCAACCTGCCGGCCAACAATCGGCTCGGCTACGCGACCGAATCGGCCGCGATCGAGGCGAGCGTCAAGTGCGAATCCAAGAAGGGAGGCCGCGCGTGAACGAAACAATCGAAACCTTCCGCATCATCGCCCTGCGCGCCCAACTGGTTCGCTTCGAGATCGAGGCACTCGGCGGAACCGCCGACGAGATGGCGACCGCCGGCGAGGCAGCGAGCGAGGCCGAGCGTGCCCGCCTCGTGAGCCTGACCGCTACGGGCGACGAGCAGCGCGCCGCCCTCGCCGAGTGGCGACGCGGCATCCGCGTGGTGACCTCGATCATCGCTCGCCTTGAAGGGAGCCGCGCGTGAGCCAGACCTTTACCTGCCTCCGTGCCGGCGTTCTGCGGGCCATCGACCGCGCCGGCCTCCGTTCCCAGTACCTCGCCGCCGACGCGGCCTACGCGGCCGTCTACGCCGCCCAGATGGACGCGATCACGCAGCGCGCGAAGGCCGGACAGCGCGACGGCGCGTCGCTCCGCGCGATCGTGGACACGCACGCGCCGATGATCGCCGCCGCGCGTACGCTCCTCGATGCGATCTGCCGTGCCGCGATGGAAGGGAGCCGCGCGTGAGTTACCTCCCGCACGAAGCCGAGGCCGAAGCGTCTCGCACGATCCTCGCGCACATCGACCCGCAGCACATCGACGCGCAGTCGGATGCATTCGACGATGCCCTCGCGCATATGTTCTCGTCGTGCCGCTCGTCGGCCGATGTCTACGGGATTGTCGAGGAGACCGGGATGATCGAGGTGCGCGCGGCGTACTCGATCACGGGCGAGCCGATGATCGTCGATCTCACCGACCTCGTGATCCTTGAGGAGGTTGACGAATGATCGCCGCACTCCTCGCCGCCGCGCTCGTCGTGCCGCCTCCCGCCGGCACGGACACCCGCCGAATCCTCGACGCGCTCCGCCAGGTTGAAACGGGCGGCTCGCGCGACCCCGACCGCGCCGTCGGCGACGATGGCCGCGCGCTCGGCGCGTACCAGATCCACCGCGTCTACTGGCTCGATGCCGTCGAGCACGAGCCGAGCCTCAAGGCACGCGGCTACGAGGCTGTCACCGACCGGGCCTACGCCGAGCGCGTCGTGCTCGCGTACCTCTCGCGCTACGCGAGGGACTGGTCGATCGACACCATCGCACGAACCCACAACGGCGGGCCGAAGGGAATCGCCAAGCGAGCCACGGATGGCTACGCCGTGAAGGCGCGTCGAGCGTTCGACGCGATCGAGGCAACGAAGCAAAGGAGCACCACATGACCTACGAGCAGCGCGAGAACACCGGAGCACTCTTCCGCAACGACAAGAAGCAACCCGGCGAACGCACGCCGGACTATCGCGGCGACGCGATGGTGAACGGGGTGAAGGTCGAGATCGCCGCATGGGTGAAGGAGAGCGCGAGCGGAAAGAAGTTCATGTCGCTCAAGTTCCAAGAGCCGCGCGAGCGCGATGCCGCACCGAAGGCCGCGCCCGCGCCGATCCCCGAGGCCGACTTCCCATTCTGACGAGGAGAGCACGATGACAACGCAATGTGATCGAGAAGGATGGCCGGCCATTCACGCGTGGAACCCGACCGCGAAACATCACCATCTCCCGATGTGGTTCAAGAAGCTCGTGCGGATCGCTGCAATGAAGCGCGGACTGTGGACAAAGGGTACATCTGACTATCACGGGGTGCTCGAAACGATGGAGATCGTGGCTGATTCTTCCGTATTCGACCATTGGGGCAGTTGTGTGATCGACGAGAAGCGCGTGATGTTCGCGATGCCATACCTAGAGAGGGACGATGAGGCTAGCCGATTGGCATCGGTGATCGGTTGCCGTGTGACCAACTGCGGAATCGGCCCTTGGCATCCCAAGACTGTGCTCTACATCTTCAGCGAACTAGATGGGAGCACCACATGAACAAGGCAGAACTACTCCGCCAGGCTCTGCGCATCGTCGAGGAGCGCGGCGACTCATACGGGCCTCCCGCGCGTCACTTCGCGCGCACGGTCGGCGCGATCAACGCCGTGCTCGGCCACAAACTCGCCGCACCGCTCACGCCGGCGGACTGGGCCACGATGATGATCCTCGACAAACTGGCGCGCGAGCAGCACACGCCGAAGGCCGACAACCCGCTCGACATCGCCGGCTACGCGGCGTGCCTCGCCGAGTGCCGCGAGGAGGCCGAGCCGATCTCCGGCGAGGTCGGGGACGAGTGGACGGAGCGCGCCTTCACGCTGCTCTCCTCGATGGAGTCCCTCGTGCGCGAGGCGCGCAGGATCACGCCGTGCGAAGTGGAGGCGAGGCGATGAGCGACACCAAAGTCCTAGTGGATCTACTTCGGTCGATCAACGGAAGCACGACGGTCTACGGGTGGTCTATGACATCGGAAACCGAATGGTGGCTCCGACGCTCGGTAGAGTCTCTGCCAGAGTGGGCGCAAACAAGCGCGTGGTCGATTCCAGGTCTTGCGGCGAATGCCATCGAACGGCTCACCGCCGAGCGCGACGAGGCACGGAGGCTCGTCATCGAGGCCGACTGGTGCAAGGATCCGGCCGCCAAGTGGCCCGACCTCTGGGCCGCGCGCGGGTGGCCCGTGCCGGCTTCCGAGACCACGACGCTCACTTGCCCGTACTGCGACTACCGCGAGGTCGTGCACGCGAAGCCGTCGCCGAGCGACCATGCCATGTGCGCCTTCTGCGCGATGGAGCACTCCGAATGACCGACCTACTCACGACCCGCCAGGTCGCCGAGCGTCTCGGCGTGACTCCCGGTCGCGTGCTCCAGATGGCGCGCGAGCGCGTGATCCTCCCGCAGCATCGGGCCGTGACGCTGCTCTGGCGTGAGGAGGACTTCCCGCGATTCGCGCGTCGGCCACGCGGCCGGCCACCGAAAGGCGGTCACGCTTGCCGCTCGTGATCGTTCGGCGCGAGGGGGAGGGGATCCGCGTGTCGTGCGGCGGTGAATCGATCGATATTGTGATCGGCAAGATCACGGAGACACGGTGCACGCTCGACTGCATCGGGCCTCGTTCACTCAAGGTCGAGCGCATTGAGACAGGAGACCGTAATGATTACGGACAAGCAGCGCGAGGCAAGGACTCGCGGACTCGGAAGTAGCGACATGGCCGCCATCTTCGGCGTGTCGCGTTGGAAGTCGGCCGTCGATGTTTGGGCCGAGAAGACGGGGCGCGTGGAGCTTGAACCGGGATACCCGAGCGAGGCCGCGAAGATCGGCTCGGTCGTGGAGCCTGCGCTCCTCGCGATGGCGAGCGAGCAACTGGGCCGGAAGGTCGTGGCCCCGAACTCGACCTTCGTGCGCGGCGTGCTGCGCGCGAATGTGGACGGGATGCTCGATCGCTTCGAGCGCGGCTCGGACATCGTCGAGGCGAAGTGCCACGGCTCGCCAGTCGGCTACGGCGCGCCCGGATCCTCGGCCGTGCCCGAGGCCGTCATGCTCCAGGTGCAGCATCAGATGTTGTGTGCCGAGTCGCAGCGCGCATATGTGGCCGTGCTCGACGGGAGCCACCTATCGTTCGCGCTGTACGAGGTTCCGCGCGACGAGGGCTACTGCCACGAGATCGAGGCCAGAGCGGCGGAATGGTGGGAGAAGCACATCGTCGGCGACACACAACCCGAGGGGGCGTTCACGCTCGACACGGCGGCGCGCGTGACTCGGCAGTCGGGCGCGGCGACGCACATCCCGAGCGAGATCATGGAGGCTTACATCGTGGCGCGCGAGTCGGCGACGGCGGCGGATCGCGCGCTCGACAATGCGAAGGCAATGCTCCTCACCGCTCTGGGGCAGGCCGAGATCGGGGCCGGCGGCGGGTGGCGCGTCTCCTACCGCGAGCGGTCGCGGTCGGGCGTGGACACAAAGCGACTGCTCGCCGACAACCCGGAACTCGCCGAGCGGTACGCGACGCGCACGACCTTCCGCGTCCTCGACGCTCGACCGGAAGGAGGCCGCGCGTGAAGTACGCGATCATTTGGATGGAGGTCGCGAGCGAGAGCCTGCACCAAGAGCAGATCCCCGGCTACGCCGAGTGGATCGAGCGAGTCTGTGAGGATGCGGCCATTTTGAGCGATCAGCGTCATTTTGAGTTGCGTGGTCACCGCAAGAATCCGATGGGTTGGCCATCTGAAGGAAAGGACTTTCGTCCAATCAGCGAATACATGGTCGAGCGAAAGCACGAGACTTCCTTCGTCTGGCGTGACTCGCACACGGTTACGAACACCGATCTCCCATGGGTGAAGATGAAGGAACTCATGGCGCGGTGCGTCGTGGTCAACGACCCGCCGGAGCTTGAAGTCCTCAACGAGCCGGAGGTCTGGAACCCGGCCGGACTGATCTGGAAGTACCCAGACGCAAGCACGAAGTCTGGGTACGAGTGGCGACCCGTGCTTGAGGTTCTTCGGATCGATGATCGATTCCCGGTGACACACGATCAATATCGTGGCGATTATGTCCGACCCGCTGCTCTGCCATACATCCGCGAACGGCTCCTCTACTGGGCCAACGGCCCGGTCGATGATTGGGACGATGACGAGTTCGTCGATGCTCATCGCTTGTGGATGATCTCGTGGCTTCGGTTCGGGGCGTGGTTCCGGGCGACCTACCCGACCATCGAGCCGCCGCCCTGCTCGGGTGACATCGAGGAACTCGTCGCGCTGATGGACGAGCCGGATCTCGCGATGCCGGCCATGAGCGCGATGATCGAGACGCTCCGCGCCAACAAGAAGGAGGTGGCCTCGTGACGAAGCCCACGAAGACCACGACCGACGGCGCGCCCGTCGGCCTGCGCCGAGCGCTCATCGCCGCCCAAAGGGATCTCAAGGCCGTGCACAAGGGATCCGAGAACGCCTTCCACCGATACCGCTACGCCTCGGCCGAGGACATGATGTCGTCGTGCCGGCAGGCACTCCATGCGAACGGCCTCTCGGCACGGCGCACAAGGTGGAGCACGGAGTCGAGCGAGGCGCACACTTGGCTCGTGTGCTCGTACGAGCTTGCCCACGAGTCCGGGGAGGTCGAGCACTACCCGATGGCGACGAAGTGGCCCTTCGCCGAAGAGAAGGGCAGGCCGCTCGACAAGGCTCTCGCCGGCGCGCTCACCTCGTCGCTCGGCTACTGGCTCCGCGATCTCCTGCTCGTGCCGCGTGACGATGAGGAGATGGATAAGCGAGACGATCGGGCGCACGATCCCGAGGTGCTCGGCATCGCGCGAGCGGGCCGGCTCCGCGCGCAGGCGACGAAGGCCGGGGTCACGATCGCGCAACTCCGCGAGAGACTTGCCGCCACCGGGTTGACGCTCGGCGAGGATCCTGTATCGTGGCCCGCAGCAGCAGCGGCACGCATCGCCGCCGCGCTCACGACGAGCGCGTGATTCGGTTCCTGTTTCTCTCCCGTGCTTCGCGTCGGTGACAATCGGCGCGAAGCCTTCAAAGACTAGACCGCGCTCGGCGGTGCGCCTCCGCGAAGGAGGCCCGAGCACAGCAGTACGGGCGGCTCTGTAGGCCCGAGGAGATACGAGGATCGGTTCGCCTTCCGCACTTGTGCGGGGCAGTCCGTGCGACCAAGCGCGCCCGGATCGAGAAGCGAGTCGAGAGTCTTCGGTGCTGACCACACCGGAGCCAGGTGCACTCGATGCACTTGGGGAGAGGCCCAGTCCTACCCGCGCCGATGTCCCGGCCAAAAAGGATGAGAGACTGGGCACGCGCAAAGGCGACGGCGACGGCGACGAACAGTCCCCAACCACGCGCGACTTGAGGAGACTTGGGTCGCGTGGCTCCGGCTCTGGCTCTGAACAGCAGTCGTAGCCGGAGACACATCAGGAGCAGTCGTGTAGAGTAGGGATCGCGTCGTGCAGGATGCACGAGGCACTAGCACCACAAGGAGAGACACCATGCCGGAACGGATCGCACTATCGAAGATCGTGTTGGACGCAGGGACGCAGATGCGCGAGCGGATCGATGAGTCCGTGGTCGCCGAGTACGCCGAGGTACTCGACCAGTTGCCGGCGGTGGCCGTGTACGCGGTCGGCCGTCGGTTCGTGCTCGTCGATGGATTCCATCGGTACTACGCGCACTCGCGCGCGGAGGCTCGTGACATCCTCGCGACGGTGATCGGCACGGGCACGATCGAGGAGGCGCAATGGATCGCGTGTGCGGCGAACGCCACGCACGGCCTGCGCCGCTCGAACGAGTCCAAGCGACTGGCGGTCGAGGCCGCGCTCCTGCTCCGACCCGGCGCGAGCGACCGCGAGGTCGCCGCCCATGTCGGCGTGAGCCACACGATGGTCGCCAAGATGCGCCGCTCGATCGACGATGCCGCCTCCGGGAAACCTATCGAAGCCGATAGGAGTGGCAACGGTTGCCACTCTTACGGGGTCGAGGAGGATTTCCACGCCGACGAGGTCGAGGACACCGAGCCGCTAGGAGGCGATCTGGAGCCTTCCGAGTCCGAGGCTCCCGCAGGGCCACCCGTCACGCTCGACGAGCGCATCGCGCACGCACGCGCCCGGATCGGGGTGCTGCTGAAGGGACTGGAGCGGTGGCGAGCCGAGGCCGACCGCATCGCCGCCGAGGAGGCGGGATCCGGGATCCACATCGGGACGATGGATCAATACTGGCGCGACCTCCGGCTCTCGATCGACCGCGCTCGGCCGGCGGGGCCGTGCCCAAAGTGCAAGGGCGGCGGATGCCCCGCGTGCGGCAACCTCGGATGGATCTCCAAGATGCGCGCTCAAGTGCTTCGCGGGATCGGAGGGTGACCGATGGAACTCCGACCCTACCAAAGCGAGGCGATCGCCTCGGCGATGTCGGCATGGCATCGGCATAGGTCGCTCCTCATGGTGATGGCGACGGGCCTCGGGAAGACCGTGACCTTCGCCCACATCGCGCGAGCCGTGATCGAGCGCAAGCGTCGAGTCCTCGTTGTAGCTCACACGAAGGAACTCGTGAAGCAAGCGGTGCGCGCTCTGGAGCGCGTGTGCGCGTGCGAGGTCGGTGTCGAGATGGCCGAGGAGGCCAGTCCCGAGCACTCGCTCGTGACGCTCCCGCCGCCGATCGTGGTCGGCACGGTGCAGACGCTCACGGCCAAGCGCGGAAAGGGACTGCGCGTGCACAAGTTCAAGCCGGATGACTTTGGCCTCGTGATCTTCGACGAGGCGCACCATTCCGTAGCCGCGTCGTGGCGCAAGGTGGCCGCATGGTTCGACCAGAGCGACCGGGTGAAGCGTCTAGGCGTGACGGCCACGCCCGACCGCACGGACGGGAGCGCGCTCGGCGCGCTGTATGACGAGTGCGTGTTCGACTACGGGATCCGCGAGGGCGTGCTCGACGGGTGGCTCTGCCCCGTTCGGCAGTCGGTCGTGTGGGTCGAGGATCTCGACCTATCGACGATCCGCACGACTGGGGGCGACCTGAACGCCGGCGATCTCGCGGCCGTGCTCGAACGGGAGGCCGTGCTCCACGGCATGGTGTCGGCGACGATCCAGATCGCGAAGGGGCGGCGCACGCTCTGCTTCTGCGCGACCGTCGAGACGGCGCGCCACGCGGCCGAGATCCTCGACCGCCACGACCCAGGTAGCGCGGCGATCGTGTCGGGCGAGACACCGCCCGAGCAGCGGCGCGAGATCCTCGACGGCTTCAAGGCCGGCAGGTTCCGCTACCTCTGCAACTGCGCCGTGCTTACCGAAGGCTTCGACGATCCCGGCATCGAGGTCATCTCGATGATGAGACCGACCAAAAGTAGGTCTCTGTATACCCAAGTTTGCGGTCGCGGGACTCGCACGCTACCGGGCGTGATCGACGGCCTCGCCACGCCGGCGGAGCGCACCGCGGCGATCGCCAGAAGCTCGAAGCCATCGATGCTCGTCATCGACTTCTGCGGCAACGCAGGCCGGCACAAACTCGTACACGCAGGCGATGTGCTCGGCGGCGACGAGAACGCGCCGACCGACCGCCTCGAAGCGATCGAGGCGATGCGCCGGGACGGCGAGCGAGACGCGAAGGCGGGGGAGTTCGTCGAGCGCGATGTCATGGCCGAGATCGACGAGGCCGAGCGCGAGATCGAGCGCAAGCGCGAAGCCGAGAAGAACCGCGCGCTCCGCGCTCTCGCCAGGTTCACGGTGCAGGACGAGGATCCCTACGGCTACGGCTCGGGTGCGATCGCGACCGAGCGTCGCGCCGTCACGCTCGCGGATCCGCCGTCAGAGAAACAAGTGAGTTTTGCTTACAAGTTGGGCATCAAGAACGCCGACCGCTACGGCCGTCGGCAACTGGCCGCGATCATCGACCGCACGCCCGTGCCGGCGTGGCTCCGCAAGCGCGTCGCGCAGGAGGGAATCGGTCTAGCGAATGATGCCACGATGCGGGATCTTGCGAAGGCGAAGCGCGCGCGCGGAATGCGATGAGCGATCGCGAGGCGCATCGGGTGCGGCGTACCATGCCGCTATCTGGTGTGGTGCTCGGGGCGGCAGGGCGCAAGCCCTGTCGGCCTCGAGCACGAGGAGCGCAGCGTGATGAGTGACGAGTCCAGGTTGAAGATCGCAGGATGGGCCGAGCACGAGGAGGCTCGGCTCTTCGCCGACTTCGAGCGGCTCGGGACTGACCGCATGGCCTCGATGGTCTCGGGCCTCCGGCTCTCGATTCTCGCCGAGACCGACCCGCTCAAGCGCGCAATCCTACGGGGTGCATATCTGTCGGCCGTACGGTACATCGCGGACTACTGGGGGCGACCCCAGATCGGAGGCATCGATGGATCGGAAGACGCGGCTCCTGCTCGTGAGCCAACTTGACCAGAGGCGCGCCGAGGTACGGGACTACTGGACATGGATCTCCGAGCAGCCTCGGGGGGCCAAGATTCTTCAAAGTATCTCCGACACGATCGACGATATGATCGAGGACGAAACGAGATCGGCGCAGGCACGGATGCTCGCTCTGTTGGCCGACTGCGGCCTACTGGAGCACATGATTAGAACGAGGCGAACGGATGAGCCAGACCGGAGCGCAGACGCAGGCGGAACCGCCGACGATCAAAGTCGGTGACCTCGTATACATCCGGGCGCGCGTCGAGGCTCGCGTGGTCGATGTGCACCGCCTCGAATACCTTCGCGAGGGACTGGAACCCGGCGAGCGCGTGGTCGAGGTTCCCTCGTATTACATCACGACGGTGGATCGGGACGGTCGTGTTACGCACGGCTCCGACTTCCTCGCCGTGCATAAGGATCACATGGTGACGGCCGACCAGATCCGCCGAGCGTCGAGGGGCGAGGCGTGAAGCGCAGCGCGTGCGAGGTCGAACTCCGACGCACGCGCGACGCTCTGGCCGATGCGACGGCGAAACTGGAGCAGGCGAAGCGGCAGCGGGACATCGCCGAGACGCGCGGTTGGAGGTGGCTCAACCACGCAATCCAAGTGGACGATGCCGTCGATGCCATGATCGAGCACATCGAGAGCGAGATCGGACGGGGCCGAGGCGCGGCGGCGCACCATCGGATCCTCGATCGGCTCCACGAGCTGAAAGAGAGTTTCCCGACATGACGCGCTACGAGTTCTTTGTCCCGGGCAAGCCGCAGACCGCCGGCTCGAAGCGTGCCTTCCCGCACCGCACGACGGGGCGGATCATCGTGGTCGATGACTGCAAGGGCGGCAAGGTCTGGCGCAAGGCCGTCCAGTACCACGCCGGCGTAGTGTGCAAGGCGATGCTGACGGGGCCGCTCGCGGTCTCGGTTGTGTTCGTGATGCCGAGGCCGCTCTCGCACCGCAAGAAGGACGGCACGACGGCCCCAGGTGCACCGCGCTACCACATCGTGAAGCCGGACACGACCAAGATGCTCCGAGCCATCGAGGACGCGCTCACGGGCATCGCGTGGATCGACGATGCCCAGGTGATCGTGCAGACGGCGGCGAAGCGGTACGCGCGGTACGGCGAGGAACCCGGCGCGCGGGTGACGATCGAACCCTACACGGAGGAGCCATGAGCGAACCGAAGCACGAAGTGATCGAGCACTCGCGGAACATTCACCAAGTGCTCCTTGAAGCCGATCATCCCGAGACATGGGAGCATTGGGTGTTGCTCGCGAGCGACCGTCACCATGACTCGGCCAAGGCCGACTGGGATCTCGAACGCAAGCACCTCGACCAAGCGGTGGCGCGCGGCGCGTCGTGGGTGGATGTAGGAGATATTTTCGACTGCATGGGTGGCAGAGCGGATTTTCGGCATTCCAAAGGCGAGTTGCGCGAGGAATACGCGATGGCTCCGGACTACTTCGATGCCATCGTGCGCGATGCCGCGCAGTTCTACGCTCCGTACGCGAAGCACCTCGTCGCGATCGGGCGAGGCAACCACGAGCAATCTGTCTTGAAGCGAAACGAAGTCGATCTCATCGAGCGACTTGCGGCGCACATGAGCCAGATCAGCGGACATCGCGTCTATGCCGGCGGCTACGGCGGGTTCGTCCGGTTCTCCGTCAAGTTTCACGGCACGGAGGTGAGCGCGCTCACTCTGCGCTACTTCCACGGCTCGGGCGGCGGCGGCATGATGTCCCACGGCACGCTCGCGACCCGGCGCATGGCCTCGTGGACGGACGCGGATGTGATCGTGTGCGGCCACACGCACGATCAATGGGCACTCCGGCTACAGCGCGAGACGCTTGAGACGCACAAGGGTCGGTTCTATGTCCGACTTCGCGACCAACACCACATCCGCCTGCCCACCTACAAGCAGGAATGGAACGACGGGCACTCGGGATGGCACATCGAGACGGGCAAGCCTCCGAAGCCAGTCGGCGCGAGTTGGATGCGCCTCTCGCTCGTTCGCGTCGAGGCTCCCGAGCGCATCGGGGACGAGAAGCCCAACTCGAAGCGCGCGCGATGGCGCGTCGCGGCCCAGTTCATGGAGGCGATGTGAAGCCGTTCGCCTCGTTCTGGGCGACCCTCGCCGGCGTGCGCTACCGGATCCGGTTCGTGCGCTCGGCCGAGATTCCGTTCGACCGCTTCGCCGACTGCTCGTCGCCGGAGTCGAGCAAGCGCGAGATCCGCGTGCGACAGGTTCTACGGGGCAAGTCTCGCATGGAGACGGTGATCCATGAGGCGTTGCACGCGCAGACATGGGATCGCACGGAGGCCGATGTCGCTCGCAGCGCGCGCGAACTCGCCGCGCTACTCTGGCGGTGTGGATATCGCGAGGTCGAGCCGTGAATGGAGCGAAGATGCCACACTCACGCACTTCTGTAGCACGATCGTTCCGCTGCATCTGGATCGGCATCGCGCTCTCGTCGATCATGCTCCTCGCGGCCTACGCCGGCGCAGGGGCCGACGGTTTTCTCGCGGCCGCGTGTGGCCTGATCTCGACCGCCTCGCTTGTCGGCATGGTCTGGAGGCTCGATCGTCCATGAGCACGACCGAGGAGGAGGCGCGCTCGATCGAGGCCGTACGGCGGTTCTGCTATGACCTCCTCAATCCCAAGGCCACGCCGCGCGTCCCTCGTGCCGTGCGCCTGCGGGCGCGCGCCGTGTGCAAGCACCTCCCGATCGACCTGGGCCTATTCGCTACCCGATACCTAGAGCAGGAACTATGCCGCGCAAGCCGCCCACGGTGAAGCACCAGACGCAGGCTTGGACGCTGCAGTCCATCGCCGAGCGCGACCGCGAGCCGCTATGCCGGATGTGCAAGGCGGCGGGACGGCTCACGCCGGCCGTGTGCATCGACCACAAGATCCCGCTCGCCGAGGGCGGCTCGATGCACGACCCGGAGAACCTGCAACCGCTCTGCGCCTCGTGCCACCGCAAGAAGAGCGCGATCGAGGGACGCGAGCGGCAAGCCGAGCGGGGGCGATTCCCGAGCGAGGGTACGGTCGTGCTCGGCGCGCCGGCATCGGGGAAGACCACGCTCGTGAACGCGCACAAGGCCGAGGGAGACTTCGTGTGGGATCACGACCGGGTGCTCGCGGCTATGCGAGGCCGGGACTTCAGCGGCGAGCCAGACGGCGACGCTAGCGCGCTCGCGTTCATGGGGCGACTGCGGCGCAGCGTGCTCGAAGCATGGCGCGACGGTTGGATACCGGGTCGGCTCTGGTGGATCACGACGAACGCCGACGAGGCGCGCGCGTTGCGGGACGAGTTCCCGCGTGTGCGGCTCATCGTCGTGCGCGCAAGCCTCGACGATCTCGCGAAGCGCATCGAGGCGCGTCGGCTCCCGCGCGAGCGGATGGTCGAGATGCTTGGGGCCGCGCGGAACATCGCAGCGTCCATCGAGGCGGCGGGATTATCATCGGAGGCGTTATGAGGCACAATATCGCGTCCGATATGGTGCGATGCATGGCGTGGTTCGGCGGCGTTGGCGCGTGGATCGCGGAGATCCACGCAAGATCGACGCAGATCGGCACATTTGCGCGCGCGCGGGGGGTATGGGGTCATAAACTTTTAGAGGCTATGGACGGATATCCCCTCGCGCCGGTTGATAAGCGTGCCCCCCAAACGCGTAGACGATTGAAACTTGCATGACCGGAAGACCGCCAAAACCTGCGGCATCTTTGAAGTTATCGGGGAACTGGCGCGCCTCCGGTCGCGCGAAGTCCGAGCCGCCGGCGGAGGAGGCGTTGCCCGAGTGTCCCGCGTGGCTCGACGATGTCGGCCGTGCGGCGTGGGCCGATTGGATCCCTCGCATCGCCGCGATGAAGATCATATCGAGCGGCGATCGCGACGCGCTCGCGCTCATGTGCGACACATGGTCGCGCTACCTGGAGGCGCGCAAGCGTCTGGCCGAGGAGGGCGAGGTGATTCGCGTCGAGGCCGAGTACCGGGTGACCGTCAAGCGAAACCCGTGGAGCGCAATCCTCGCCGAGCATGGGGAGCGACTTCGTCGGATGATGAGCGAGTTCGGTCTAACCCCAGTCGGTCGCGCTCGAATCGGCGCGGCGAAGGAGCAGGCAAAGAGTGCCCCGCAAGAAGACATCTTTACCAAGCGTCGCGCGTAAGCCGAAGAAGCCGGCCGAGCACCCGGCCGCGAAGTGGAACACGATCCCCGGCTATGACGCGATCGCGACCGCCGGCAACTGCACCTTTGACGAGCAGGCCGCGCTCCATGTGATCCGGTTCATCGAGACCGCGTGCAAGCTCACGACGAGCACTTGGGCCGGGATGCCGTTCGTGCTGCTCCCGTGGCAGAAGGCCGTGATCGCGAATGCGTACGGATGGATGCGCCCGGACGGCACGAGGCGGTATCGGCGCGTTCACATCCTGATCCCTCGCAAGTGCGGCAAGACCGAACTCGGCGCGGCCCTCGCGCTGTATCACCTCCTCGCGGACGATGAGCCTACGCCCGAGGTGATCTCGATCGCGGCCGACCGAGCGCAGGCGGGGCGATGCCTTGAGGCGGCGAAGCGGATGGTGCGCGCCGAGCCGATGCTTGAGAGCCGCACCGAGGTCTATCAGCATCGCGTGATCGTGCCGAGCACGGCCGGCGTGTACAAGGTCATGTCCTCGGAGGCTCCGAGCGCGCACGGCCTGAACACGAGCGCGTGCATTGCGGATGAGGTTCACGCGATGGAGAATCGGCGCGAACTCTGGGAGGCGATCGAGACGAGCGTGGGCGCGCGCCGGCAACCGATGCTCGTGACGATCACGACCGCCGGGACGCTGCGCGAGAGTCTGGAGTTCGAGATGTTCGACTACGCGCTCAAGGTGCGCGACCGCGTGATCGACAACCCGTTCTTCCTGCCCGTGGTCTACTCGGCCGGCGACGGCGACGATTGGACGAGTCCGGAGACCTGGCGCAAGTGCGCGCCGAGTCTCGGGCACACGGTGCACGAGGGGTACTACGCGGAGAAGTGCAAGGAGGCGCAGGAGCAACCCTCGATGGAGACTCCGTTCCGAACCTACTACCTATGTCAGCACGTCTCCGCCTCGAACCGATGGCTCCGCATGGCCGACTGGGACAAGTGCAAACTCGACTTCGACGAGTCCCGGCTCGCCGGCCTGCCGTGCTATCTCGGGATCGACTTGGGCGAGACGAGCGATCTCACCGCGCTCACGGCGGTCTGGCTCGACAAGGATGAGGCGTGGGTGCGCTCGTGGGCGTTCGCGCCCGAGGAAGGGGCGCAGCGGCGGCAGAAGCGGGACAAGGTTCCCTACCTCGACTGGAGCCGGCAGGGGCATATGCGGCTCACGCCGGGGGACGCGACCGATTACGAGTTCGTGCGGCGGGAGATCCTGCGGATCGTCGGCGAGCACAAGGTGCAGGCGGTCGGGTATGACCCCTACAACGCGAGCGGCCTCGCGCAGCAACTCGAAGCGGACGGCCTGCGGCTCAAGCGCGTGCCCCAGTCGTACTACTACATGGCCGAGCCGACCAAGAGATGGGAGGCGATGGTGACGAACCATCGGCTGCGGCACGACGGGAACCCGGTGCTCACTTGGGCGATGTCCAACTGCGTCGTGGAGCTCGACGCGAACTCGAACCCGCGCCCGAGCAAGCGACGCTCGACGGAGAAGATCGACCCCGTGGTCGCGGGAATCGTGGCACTCGCGGTAGCACTCGATGCCGCGCCGACGGTATCACAAGCGACACCGTACGCCGAGAGAGGAATCCTATGGCTCTGATCGACTGGTTCCGCCGACCCGCTCCGACTCCCGAGCCGACGCTCGAAGAGCGCGCGGTGATCGACCGCTCGCCGATCGGACAGCCTCCGGGCGGGGCGCAGGCGTACATCTCGACCTACGCCGACACGGGACGCTCGATCACGCCGGAGGCCGCGAGGGAGGCTCCGACGGTCTACGCCTGCACGCGGCTCATCTCCCAGAGCGTCGCGCGGATGGAGTGGCGAGTGATGCGCCGGGAGGGAGGGATCCCGGTTCCCGCTCGCGAGCATCCGCTCTATCGGCTCCTGAACATCGAGCCGAACCCGTACATGGGCGCAATGGTGTGGCGCGAGTCGATGCTCCTCGACTGCCTCCTCTACGGGAACGCCTACGCCGTGATCGAGCGCGACGCGGTCGGCCGCGTGGTCGGCCTGCACAAGTTGCGCGCGGACTCGGTCGAGGTCTCGCGCGGCCCGGACGGGATGCCCGTCTACTCGTACACCTCGGCGCGATGGGGTGGATCGAAGAGCACCGATCAGGTGTGGCAGGCGTACGACATCTTCCACCTCCGCGCGCCGAGCCTCGACGGTCTCCTCGGCGAGACTCCGATCTACCTCGTGCGGAACATCATCGGCGTGGAACTGGAGGCGGAGAAGTTCGTCGCCTCGTTCTTCCGCAACGGAGCACGGCCGGCGGGACTCATCAAGGTCACGGGCACGCTCACCGAAGAGGCACTCAAGCGGCTACGCCAGTCGTGGCAGTCGATCACGGGCGGCGCGGAGAACGCAGGCCGCGTGGCGATCCTGGAGAGCGGCTACTCGTGGGAGAAGGTCTCGGTCGATCCCGAGGAAGCTAAACTCGTCGAGTTGCGCTCGTTCTGTCGGTCGCAGATTGCGGCCGCGTTCAATGTCCCGGTGCACATGGTCGGCGACGCGACGAAGACCTCGTACGCGAGTGCCGAGCAGGCCGATGCCGAGTTCGTGAAGCATTGCCTTGCGAACTGGGCCTCGCGGTTCGAGGAGGAGTGCGCGCGGAAGCTCGTGCGCGAGGGCGAGCCGATCGAAACGCACATCTCGTTCGACGCGCTACTCCGAGGCGACCTAGCGTCGCGATTCGCGGCGTACTCGACCGCGCTCAACAATGGCTTCCTCACGATCAACGAGGTGCGCGAGCGTGAGAACTACGCGCCGATCGACGGCGGCGATGTGGCTCGCGCTCCCGTGAACTTGGCGATCGTCGATCCAAACGCCGGCAAGGCGGGAGACCAGTCTCCGCTCACGGCCCCGGCTCCCGTGCC
>Ga0315903_10001842_pt1 | contig 32027 bp, 20 predicted proteins | sample LakEriMetagenome_7_FD_203524 | JGI IMG/M metagenome (GOLD analysis project Ga0315903, IMG submission 203524) | Freshwater fungal communities from buoy surface, Lake Erie, Ohio, United States - Buoy 2 MA119 | ecosystem: Environmental > Aquatic > Freshwater > Lake | place: USA: Lake Erie, Ohio...
TGAGACCCGGAACTCCCCCGCGGGGAGAAAGACCACTCCGCCGCCGGTCGCGGCTGCGGCGTCGATGGCGTTCTGGATGGCCACGGTGCTGTCTGCGGCGCCTGTAGGGTCCGCCCCATGGTTGGTCACGTTGAAGACCGGCCCGGCGATGGTGGGGATCGGAACCTCTCCACGCTTGTAGCCGGCGTAAGAAAAATCCTGGATGAATTTGGCGGTGGCGAACGAGGTGTTCACCGGCGGCGTCCAGTTTTCCGGATAAAGGGTGCTGCGCCATGGCGAAGCCGTCGCCACGACCGCTCCGGCCAGCCAAAGCCAGCAGAGGATGGTCGTCCGCAACCAGGACTGGAAACGGAAATTCACGACAAAGGGTGTGCTCAACGCCTGATCCACAGGAAAATCTTTCAGTTTTCGGTGCCGGAGAGGCGGATGAAGACCCTGCCGTCCGGGGCAGCGGTGGCGGGAATGGTCACTACGACGGTGTTGAGTTGCCCGTTCGGATTGATCGCAAATCCGATTCCATCATGCGTACCGGACCCATCGGGAACCGACACCGTGGTCCATGAGCCCGGGACGGTTCCATACTGCAAGGCGAGCCCGGCGGTTCCGCGGGAAGCCTGATTGCGCATGTTGAAAACCACCTCGAACGTGGTGTTGTTCACGGCGAGAGACGGCAGCAGGGCGATGGCATTGGTGGCCGGAGTCTCCGCGCCGAGCAGCCAGGCGATCCCGTCGGCGATGCCATCGCGGTTCGCATCGCCGGCGAAGGTGATCTGGTCGCCGACAGCCCAACGATCGAACGGATTCAACCCCGCCAGAAAATCATGATACGCCGTGGCGTAGCGCTCGCCGAACGTGATGTAGGCCGCGGAGGTGAAATGCGTGCCGTCGTAGGTGGGAAGGCCGGCCGAGGAAACCAGGAAGGTATTCGGATCGGCGGCGGCCACGTTGGCCATGGCGGTCAACTGATAGTCTCGCCCGCTGACGGTGGGAGTGATGTCATCACGCTCGAGTTCGCCGATGGCGAATGGCAGGTTCGGATTTCCGGTAAGCGTGCGGCACGCCGCGATGAACTCGACCAGATCGCTCTGATAGGTGGGATTGGTGCTGTCGCTTTCGCCCTGGTGCCAGAACATGCCGCGGATCTCGGCGGTGTCGCCGGAGGCTGTTAGAGCGGCCATGGCTTCGGGCACCTTGTTGGCGAACGTTCTCCACATGAAGTTGTCGCTGCCTGACAGGTTGGGATCCCATTGGGTGTGAAGGTTGGTGCCGCCTTGAGTGACCTTGATGATGACAACGTTGCGCGTGGGATCTTTTGCCGCCAGGGCTTTGCCCAGCGAAACTTCGATTCCGAAGCGGGTCGCGGGGAGGGAAGCGGTTGTCCCGAGAACACCATAGCCGGGCTCGAGAGTCCTCCAGCCCGTGTTCCAAGTTGGATTCAACGGATTCTGGTTGATGGGGTTCGCATAGAAGATCTTCACACCAGGCTGCTGTCCGGCGTAGGGGGCCAGGGTGCCGGTGAGATCGGAGACATACCCGCGGCCGTCGGCATTCGACTGGCCGGCGATGAGATAGACATCGTAATGGGTGACCGCCGACGTCTCTCTCAGGTAGCCAAACGAGTTGAGGGTGTAAGCACCCTGGCCGTTGACCGTGATTCTGGCGAGCTGGGCGGCGGTGAGTCCATTGGCATTCGTGCCGAAGCGCAGGGACGAACCGGAAACGAAGGAGCCGGTGATGTTGAGCGTGCCGGTCCAGTCTAACAGATCGCCGTTGTCGGCGAAGGCGATGGCGGAGATGTTGTTGGCGAAGTTGATGGCGGCGGATCCGGTGACATCAAGACGGCCCGTGGTTTCGGTGAAACCGGCTCCAACCGATAGCGTGGCGTCCCCCAAGGACACCTGTGTGGCGGGCAGGACATTCGACGCTCCCAAGTCCAAGGTGCCTCCGGAAACCAGAGTCGCACCCGTATAGGTGTTGGCGCCATTGAGAGTAAGCGTGCCGGAACCGACCTTCGTGAGCGAACCGGGGCCTTTGACGATATGGGCGATCGTCAGGTTGCCCGCATCGACTCCGATGCTTGCATTGCTGGCGAGGTTGACGCCGCCGGTGCCTGTGCCTGCGATGGATTTGGTTCCGCTGAGGCTGCGGAGCGCACCGGTCCCGCTGATGCCGGTGCCATTGAGGGTGTACGTGCCGTTGTTGACCGTTTGACTGAAACTCCCCTCAAGTTCGAACGCGGCACCGGTGGAGACGATGTAATTGTTGGCGCTCAATCCCCCGGCATTGAGGGCGGCGAAACGCAGCACTCCCTGCTGGATTTGGAAACCGCTCCCCGAGGAATGGCTCCATGCCCCGGTGCCGCCGCTGTTGCCGGAGAAAACCAGCGTGCCCGTGCCGGTTTTCCGGAAGGTCTTGGTGTTCGAACCACCATTGTCGATGCGGCCCTTGATCTCGAAAACCGCGGAGCCGTCAGTGTTAAGGATGTGAGTGGTGCCATTCGCCGCGCCAAACCGGAAATCGGCGGGAGTGTTCGATCCGCCGTCCGTGCCGACGAACCGGTGGCTTCCCGCGAGAACATTCAGCGTGGTCCATGCGCCCGTCGCGCCGGTGGGAGCAAGCGTGAGGGGCACGCTGTTGGTCGTGGTGATCGTCACCTGGGCGCTTTGGCCGGATGCGAAGGTGAGCGAGTTCAGGGAACGGGCGGTGCCGTTGAGGTTGGTGGCGAGATTGGCTCCGGTGCCGTCGAAGGCGACATCATCGCCGCTGGCGGGAGCGCCGGCCGGCGACCAGTTGTTGGAAACGGTCCAGTTGGCATCCGTGGCACCGGACCAGATTCTCGCGCCTGGCGGCACACCGCCATCCATCGCCGCGACATAATCCGCCGGAAGCATGAAAGCATAACCCTTTCCTAACAGGAACTGGACGATCTGTTCGTATTCCGCCAGGTCCGCCGCCGTGAACGCGGCGGGGTGAAACTGCAGTGAAACCGGTCCGGCGGGACCGTTCGGGTTCGCACCGATGAATATGGAAGCCACCGGTTTCCCGGTGCCACCGGACTCGGCGATGATTCCGATCGTCCGCACGCGCGTGACGAGCCCCTGGCTGCGGGCGGTCGGGCCGCTGTAAGTGAAGAACAACCGCACGGCGGGCGTGTTGTTCATCACCGTCATGGTGTCGGCGTCGGTCTGGTTGTAGGGCGCGCCGAAGGCGATGGAATTCCGGCCGGTGGCGCTCAGAAGCGCCGCCTGCGTGTCGGCGAAATGCGTTTGCTGGAAGGAGAGGCCGGAATTCCGGAACTCCCAGAACTGTGTTCCACCCACCGTCCAGGTGGTGTGGTCCCAGCCGTGGTTCCAGAATTCCACATCGCCGAGGGCCTGTTGCTGCTGCATCCATTGCACGGCGGTGGCATTTCCGCTGATGCTGGTGGCGACCACGCCCAGGCCGACCTTGATGCCCAGATTGCGGGATGAGGTGACAAAGTTCGTCCACGCCTGCTGCTGGTTGTTGAGATTACCCCGGTAGTCGTCCGCCTTGATGATGATCGTCTTGGCGGGATTGAACGCGGGATTCGCCTCCAGTTCCATCGACACGATGGCCATGAAAGCGATGGCGAATGGGAAAACGTGCTTCATGCGGAACGGGAGAAGCATCATTCAGTTCCGGCGTTGGCGCAACAGGACGAGCAAGCCGAGCCCGGCGAGCGGCGCGGCGCGGGGCTCCGGGACGACGGTGAGGGAAAGATCGCCGGTGACTTGGGAGAACGACCAAGTCTCGTTGCCGCTGTCACGACCGTGTGAAACATTGCCATAAAGACCTGAGATAGAGAGGGTGGCGATATCTCCGCCGGCGCTGCCGACCCCATCGGACAGGTTGAAGGGATGATGGCCTTCCGTAAATGACGTCCCGGGTTCCAGGACGAGATCACCATTCAGACCGAGGGTGCTGTCAAGCCTTCCTTGGCTCTGAAACCCTTGCATTCCCCGTCCCTGATCTGGGCCACGCCGTGGGTAACCGTAAGCCGCCATGTCCTCGGCGTCTTCGGCGATCGAGCGATACGCCTGCACCGTCAAACCGCCTTCGGCACCAAAAACCGGCACGTTTACACGCTCCGAACATATCGACCACCCCCGGTCGGAGCCCAGCCACAGGCAGACGCCGCCGGTCTGCACCAGGCCGGTCACGCTCTTGTCCGGCAAACCCTCGACGGTCTGCCAGGATCGGCGGAGCCACGGCGAAGGCCCGTCGAGCGGCGAGGCACAAACCAGCCCCGTCGCCGCGCCTCGGATCGACATGCACCAGGCAGGCCATGTCCCGGCTCGGGAAAACAGACCCGTCGTTCCGGACCCCATGGGGATAAGACGATGTTTTTCACGGAAATGTCCCGCCCGATTCCGGGGTTTGGGTCTGCTATGGAAGCACATCGTCGCGATTCGGGGTGGTGAATGTGAATGGAATCCAATCGGGACGACGTGATAAGCCATGGCATGCCGCCACGCGGACCCGGCCCGAAACCCTTGTCCATGCCCTCTTCAATTCTCGCCTTCTCGGCACCCATGCAATGATCCAGCCATGAAACATCCATCCATCACCCTCGCCCTTCTCGCCTGCCTGGCACTCACCGCGCCAGCTTCTCCCGTGCTGGATCTCGGTGCCCGCGCGCAACCGCTCCCCGAGGGAAACCGCTTTGCGGAAGAGGGATGGTTTGTCTGGTGCGGCGCGCCGGTGCTTGGAGGCGACGGGAAATATCATCTGTTCTATTCCCGTTGGCCGGTTGAGGTCGGTTTCGCTCCCGGTTGGGCGATTCATTCGCAGATCGCCCATGCCGTGGCCGATCATCCCGCCGGGCCCTACCGCCACGTCAACGTCGCCCTTCCGCCGCGCGGCATCAACCCGGCCACAGGCAGGAAGTATTGGGATGCCGATGTCACCCACAACCCCAACGCGTTTTATCACAATGGCAAATACTATCTCTACTACATGGCCAATCATGGCGATGGCAGAAGTTATGCCATGCACCGCAACAACCAGCGCATCGGTCTCGCCGTGGCGGAGCGGCCCGAAGGTCCCTGGAAACGACGCGATGCGCCGATCCTCGATGTTTCCCGGGACCCCGCCGCATTCGATTCCCTCCTGGTTTCCAACCCCGCCGCATGCCTGCGGCCCGATGGCGGCGTGGTCCTGGTTTACAAGGCTGTGGAATTCCTGCCGGACAAGAAGATGGGCGGCAAAGTCCGCTACGGCGTGGCCATGGCGGATCACCCCGAAGGCGATTACGTGAAACAACCCGGTACCATTTTCGAAGCCGACCAGCCCGGGAAACACTGGATGGTCGCCGAAGATCCCTTCATCTGGTACAGCGGGAAATACGGCAACCGATACTACGCCCTCATCCGCGACGTGGTGGGCACCTTCACCGGTTCCGAGGGTGGCATTTCACTGTTCCAATCCGAAGACGGCCTCGATTGGAAACCTGCGGTGAATCCCAAAGTGCTCGACGCCAGCTATCAACTGGCCGGTGGCAGGCGCAGCAAGACGAAGCTCGAACGCCCGGCCCTGCTGATCGAAAACGGCGAGCCGACCTATCTCTTCGGCGCCGCCGACGGCTACCAGCCACAAGGTCGCATCAGTAGCAACGTGCAAATTCCATTGGCTCCCCGGGTAGCGGGAAGACCTTGACTGAATTCGATCCCGCCTCGGCGTGCCACGGCATGGGTCAGGTTGGATGGCCGGGCACGCTGATCCGCGTTGCATCCATGGCTTTCGCCGACTTCAACACGAGGCTCTTGCGATTTCCGCGCGGCCACCCGCCTTGTCTTGTTAGATAGGCATGGACCATCCTGAGTCCGGGTTCGCGGATAATGTTCCGTGGAGTCGGCTTGCATTCGCTTCATCCGCAGAAGAGGCCGGTTTGGCGCATCATCTCGCCCAGTCCGCCGGAGTTCCGGCGGCGACGGCCTTCCATGCGACCGGGCCACGGACACCGGCGGCCTGGGTATCGAATGGTTGGAAACCTATGCGGGAAACGGTTTCCGTATCCTTGATCCGGAAATCGCCGGCGGCGGCATTTGAAAAACCGGGGTCGGCCACGACGGAGTTCCGGTCTTGTCCGGCATCGCGCCATTGGTCGAAGGGTTTTCCGAAGAACTCGATCTCACCGCCGCCGCCGCGGAAGTAGAGATTGTGGTCGCTTTCGATCCGGCCGCGTCCGCCGGCCCCGCCGCTCCACAAACGCCCGGATTCCCAGACCACGATGTTACGGGTGAAGGTGAAGGATAGATGCTCTTCCGGGCGCGTGAACTGGAGCTGGTGGTCCCGGGCGAAGGCGAAAATGTTATTCCGGATGATGTTCTCCCGACCGTAGTGCTGATGGTAGCCACCCGTGGTGGTGCGATAAACCACGTTGTTTTCCATGAGGATGCCGGTGCTGCCCTCGTCGTTGTAAAGTCCCCAGCCTCCGTATTGCCACGAGGTGATGTCATGGATGCGGTTGTGGCGGAGCACGGTGCCTTCGGACGGCCCGAGCGTGTAGATGCCGCCCATGTCGCTGAGCAAGCCGTTGCCGATATGGTGGATGTGGTTGAACTCGATGCGGTTGCGTTTGGCCTCGCTGGTGTCGTAACCCCAGCGCCAGCCGACGGAGATGCCGGTATAGGGAAAGTGGCTGATGCTGTTGTGCGTGACGATGTTATCGCCGCTATGGCCGATCCACATGCCGACGGCACAGGGAAAGAGTTTGCCCCCATCGCGGATAATGCAGTTGTCGATGGTGATCGATCCGGTGTCGCGGCCCAACACGGTGCTGCCGATGCGGATGCCACCGGCACCGAGATCATGAAGCAGGCATCCTTCGATCCGGCTTTCGCGGCAACCGTCGCGCAACCAGATGCCATGGATTCCCGAGTGGGCGATCTCGCAATCGGTGATGGCGAGCGAACGGACATGGTCGGCCTCGATGAGCGCCCCGATAGGAGCCGCGGCCTGCGCGGGTTCGAAGCCGCCGGGCGGACTGGTCCAACCGGCATGATGAAAGGCGAGTCCGCGGATTTCGATGTGGGAAACCGGGTTTTCCGGTGTTCCCCGAATGAGGAGGAGTTGTTCCATGCCCCCGGCGATCACTTCGGCGGTCGCCGGGTCTTCGTCTGAACGAGGCAGATAAGTCAGTTTTCCATCCGGCGCGAGGTACCATTCGCCGGGTTCGTCGAGTCCGCTGGCGAGATGTTCGAGGACGAGTCCGCTTTTTCCATCGATACGGTTCCATGGTTTCATCTTCTGGCCACCGGTGAGGATGCGGTTGCCTTCGACCGAATCGATGAACCGCCGGGTGTTGTCCCATTTGTGATAAACAAGCATCTGCACGTGCCGGAGCTCGGCAGGCTCCAGACCGCGCAAACAGGCGAGCGCGTTGTCCTCGGGAACCAGTGATTGCAGGGAGCGTTTTCCTTCATCGGTTTCCGTCACCGAACGGATGCGGAAGAATCCTTGGTTGGGGGAACGGGCTGGCACGGCGCGGCGACCGTTCACCCACAGCTGCTCGAACCGCGCGCCATCCACCCGGGTTTCCCAGCGCCCGTCAACCAAGCGGAAACCCTCGATCTTCCGGCCTGCGGAGAGTACCGGCTTTGCCCCGTCGGCGGCGATCAGGCGCAGAGGGGCATCCGCGCCACCAGAGTCTTCCGGCGTGAGGATGATCGGTTTTCCTAGCACATGCACTCCATCCGCGAAGACCAGGGTGATTGGATGCGCCGGATCCGCGGCACGGGCGGCACGTGCTTTTGCCAACGCCTCAACAGGATCGCTGCCAACCGCGATGGGGATGCGCAACGGTGCCGCTCCGGATGTCCCGCAGGCTAAAATGGCAATCGTGAAACACGCGGCGCTCCACCGCAGGTGGGACGGGGGAATCGGTTGAGTGGAAAACATTCAACCATGGAAAACGCAGTCTTAGCGCTATCGCTTTCAATGGGCAACGGATTCACGCCTTCACCCGGACCTGGCAGGTGAGCACCCCGTCAGCCGGGATTTCGGCGAAGACGGGGACGGCTTCGAAACCGGGCACAAGGTTGAAAATCCGCGGGCGGCCGGTGTCCTGGATTCGCAGCGGGGCGTTGGGTTCGGAGATGTCATTGTCGAATGCGGCGGCGGTTCATGGTCGGAAAGAATGACCGGGGAATGGGTGGACGCATGTCGAATGAGTGATCGATGGGCATCGCCACTGCGGCGATGGAAGGGTGACGGTAGAACACCATACGGCATCCCAAACGCCCGCCACCAACCCGATGTATTACGAGTCCGGGCCGGGCTATCTGATTCCCTCCGGGCACGGGCCGCGGAGGCCCGCGGGGAAGTGCCGGTTTCGCGATCAAAACCAAGACGGACTCACGTATCGTCCGCCGATGAAACCGACTTCCCGCATTCTTGCCATGTCACTGGTCCTCGCGATGCCCGCTGCATCCGCCGAAAAACTCAAGGCCCTCATTGTCGATGGCCAGAACAACCACGCCGTGTGGCCGAAATCGACGATCATGATGAAGAAGTATCTCGAAGGCAGCGGCCTGTTCGAGGTGGATGTGGCGCGGACCAAGTTCATTTCGAATTTCAAACGCGAGGAGGATTGGCTGCCCTTGGCCGGTGCGGGCGAGTCACAGGGAACGGAGAAACCCGTGCCGGATCCGGATTTCTCGCCCGATTTCACCCGCTACGCCATCGTCGTCAGCAACTTCGGATTCGGCGCCGCCGATTGGCCGGAAGCAACACGGCGCAATCTCGAAACCTATATGAAAAACGGCGGCGGACTCGTGGTCGTCCACGCCGCGAACAACAGCTGGGGAAACTGGGAGGAGTTCAACCGCATGATAGGCCTCGGCGGATGGGGCGGCCGCAATGAGAAATCCGGACCTTATGTCTATTACGACGCCGATGGCAAAGTCATCCGTGACGACAGCGCCGGCAAGTGCGGGACTCACGGGCCGCAGGGCGAGTTCGTGGTCACCATGCGCGACAAGACCCACCCGATCACCAAGGGGCTGCCCGATTTCTGGATGCACTCGAAGGACGAATGTTATTCCCGCCTGCGCGGCCCGGCCGAAAACATGACGATTCTCGCCACGGCCGCCGACACTCCGGAACTCAAGGCCGCGGGGCGCAACGAACCGATGCTGATGGTGATCCAATACGGCAAAGGCCGGGTTTTCCACACCACTCTCGGCCATGACACCGAGGCCTTCGAGGGTGTCGGCTTCATCACCACCTTCCTTCGCGGCTCCGAGTGGGCCGCAACCGGCAAAGTCACCCAGCCCATCCCGAAGGATTTTCCTTCCGCCGAGAAGCCCGCGTCCCGCGCGTTCCCCAAAAAGCCGTCATAGTCCGGCACGAGTCATGCGGGGTGGCAATCCCTGCTTCGTGGGATGGCAACCGACAAATCCGCTCTTGCGCCCAGGGCCTCGGGTTTCCAGACTTGTATCAACGCCATGAATGTTACTCCGAAAACCACACGCCGTCATTTCCTGAAGTCATCCCTCGGCACTGCGGGAGCGGTGTTTGCCGGGCCGTCGATTGTCCGAGCCGAGACGCTGGGCAACGCCAACAAGGCCGCCGCGAATTCGCGGATCGGCATGGGTTTCATCGGCATGGGTTTGATTTCCGACGGCCACGTCCGCTCGTTCCCGGGCATGAAAAACGTGCAGCCCATCGCCGTGTGCGACGTGCGGGACTGGCAGGTGAAAAAGGCCCAGGCCACCCTCAAGGAGAAGGGCTACGAGGGGATTCTCGGCACTGCCAAATTCGAGGAGGTGCTCGCGCATCCCGATGTGGACGCGGTGTGCGTGACCACGCCGGACCACTGGCACGCGGCCATCGCCCTCGCGGCGATGAAGGCGGGCAAGGATGTCTATGTGGAAAAGCCGATGACCCTGACCATCGAGGAGGGCAAGGCCCTTGCCGCGGCGGAGAAAAAATACGGCCGCATCCTGCAGGTCGGCAGCCAGCAACGCTCCGAAGTCCATTTCCGCATCGCGGCCAATCTGGTGAGAAACGGCATGATCGGCGACATCAAGGAAATCTACTGCCAGCTCGGACAGTTTCCGCAGCCGCCGGAAAAGGAGACCATCGTCCCCGTGCCTGAAGGTTTTGACTACGACCGCTGGCTCGGACCCACCCCGTTCTTCGAACACTCGGAAAACCGCGTGAAGGGCAACTATGGCGGCGGCTGGCGCTGTTACTGGGAATACGGCAGCCGCAAGTTCGGCGATTGGGGCGCACACCACTTCGATATCGTGCAATGGGCGCTCAACCGCGATGATACCGGGCCGGTCGAGTTCATCCCGGCCGGCTTCGAGGGTGCCGAACACCATCACTACCGCTACGCCGACGGCATCACCGTGTCGCGCGACAAGAAGCCTGACAACGGCCACATGATCCGCTTCATCGGCACCAAGGGCGAAGTGCTCGTCAGCCGCGGCAAGGTGGCAAGCTCACCTGCGGAACTCGTCCGCCACAAGTTCGGTCCCAACGATGTGAAGGTCTACGAGTCCACCAACCATCGCCTGAATTTCATCGAATCCATCGAGACCCGCAAACCGACCATCTGCCCCGCATCGGTGGGCCACCGCACCGCCACCATCTGCCAGGTGGCCGGCATCGCCCAGCGGCTCGGACGCGCGCTCAAGTGGGATCCGGTCGCCGAGAAAATCACCAACGATGCCGAAGCGGCCGCCATGCAGGATCGCCCGCGCCGCAAGGGCTACGAAATGCCCGCGGTGAGTTAGGCACTTCGGTGAAACAATCGCGCGGCGCGGCCGTATCCGGTAAGCATGAAACCCGGAGCCGTTCGTCACGCTCTCGGTGTTGGATGTTCATCCGTCGCACTGTGGATCATCACGGGCGGGACATTGGCCGCCCGCGATTTCCATGTGTCCGTCACCGGCAACGATGCGGCTGACGGTCTCGTCGCGAATCCGCTGCGGACGATTGCCGAGGCCGCCTCACGGGCGATGCCGGGTGATGTCATCACCGCCAGTGCGGGAGTGTATCGCGAGCGCATCGACCCGCCGCGTGGCGGTGAGTCGGATGAAAAACGCATCATCTATCAGGCAGCACCCGGCGCTCAGGTCGTCATCAAGGGCTCCGAAGTCGTGAAGGGTTGGGAAAAAACCCGAGGAGACATCTGGCGGCTCGTGTTGCCTAACAGCTTCTTCGGCTTCTTCAACCCCTATGCCGATGAGATCCGTGGCGACTGGTTCAAGCCGCTCGGTCGCAAACACCACACCGGCGCGGTCTATCTCGAAGGCCACTGGCTGGTCGAGGCTGCGACACTTGACGAAGTGATGGGGCCCGCGGGCAAGCAGCCGTTGTGGTTTGCCACGGTGGATGAAAACCACACCACCATCACCGCGCGGTTTCCGGGGGTGGATCCGAACGTCGCCGGCATCGAAATCAACGCCCGGCAGACGGTTTTCTATCCGTCCAAAACCGGGCGGAACTTCATCACCGTGCGCGGATTCACCATGGAACACGCCGCCACCAACTGGGCTCCGCCCACCGCCGAGCAGGTCGGCCTGATCGGCACTCACTGGAGCAAGGGCTGGATCATCGAAGGCAACACCATCCGTTACTCGACTTGCAGCGGCGTGACGCTCGGCAAGCACGGCGACCGCTTTGACAACACCTCCGCGAATTCGGCCGAAGGCTATGTCGAAACCATCAAACGTGGCCTCGCCGCCGGCTGGTCGAGGGAAAACATCGGCCACCATGTCGTCAGGAACAATCATATCTCCCATTGCGAGCAAACCGGCATCTGCGGCAGCCTCGGCGCGGCATTCAGCACGATCACCGGCAACGAAATCCATCACATCCACATCCGTCGCCTGTTCGGCGGCGCGGAGCAGGCCGGCATCAAGATTCATGCCGCCATCGACTCGCTCATCGCGCACAACCACATCCACCACACCAACCGCGGGATCTGGCTGGACTGGATGGCGCAGGGCACCCGCGTCACCGGCAATCTGCTGCATGATAATTCAGCCAACGAGGATCTTTTCATGGAGGTGAATCACGGGCCGTTCCTTGTCGATCACAACATTTTCCTCTCACAACGATCGCTGTCGGACATGTCTCAGGGCGGAGCCTACGCGCACAACCTCTTCGCCGGGACGGTCACCATGCGCCCCGAACCTCGCCGCGACACTCCATGGCTCGAACAGCACGGCACCGACATCGCCGGACTGTCCAACATCAAGGGTGGCGACAACCGGTTTTACTACAACCTTTTCTTCGGCCCGGCCGGCCTCGAGGTCTATGACAACGCCGCGCTCCCCGTGTTCATGGAGGGCAATCGTTTCCTCAAGGGAGCCAAGCCATCCAAACACGAGCGCTCGCCGCAAGTCCCGGCCGATGCGAATGCGGTGATCCGTCTCGAGGAAAGCGGCGGCAAGTGGTTGCTGGAAATCAACACCGGTGCGGAGCATGAAACCGCCGGGCACTTGGTCACATCGGAGTTTCTCGCCAAGGCCGCGATTCCCGGATTGGCCTATGTGCAACCCGACGGCACCTCCTATCAACTCGACCGGGATTACTTCGGAACGACCTATCCCCGTCCGCGGCCCGGACCCTTCGCGGCGCGAACCGACAAAACGAAGACCATCCAAGTCTGGCCGCTGCCCAAAGTTCCCTAATCGTTGGCAAGGACCGTTCTCCGCAACGGTCCGGCGAATGAACCTCGAAACAATCCGCCAAAGAAACGCCTTTCGCTCCCCTTGGAGGCCTTTCTCCTGTCATATCACTTCTCACAATCAAGATGACGAAATGGAGCGCGGAATTCATTCCGCCCCGTGAAGCATGAGAACCGCGAGCGGAATGAATTCCGCACTCCGGCCGAAGGATCGTTCCCACCGTTTGGCGATCACCCTGTCAATCCATGTGGAACACTTCCACCAGCGGACCACAAACCGGCGAGTGGTCGGGATGGGTGTCCATGATGTCGGACATGTGATCCCACCACTTGCGGACCACCGGGTGCTGCGGGAGAAGATGCGCCGTGTTGCCATCGCTGAGTTTCTGCACGGCGAACAGGGTCAGGGTTTCGGGATCGAGAAAGATCGAGTAGTCCGAAATCCCGGCCTCGCCCAGAGCTTCGGAAAGTTCCGGCCAGATCTCGTCGTGGCGTTTCCGGTATTCGGCCTCGAAGCCGGGCTTGAGTCGCATCTTGAAGGCGGCGCGTTGCATGAGTGGATGGTGTTGGGTTGAGATGATTTCCTATCAGCGGACCCGGACATCGCGCGAGGATAATACGCGGACCGGCCCCAGAAGACCGGCGGGATGAAGCTCCCAGCCATCGCCCTTCTTGATGTTGGTGCGGGTGAGGCGTTTCTCCGGCGGCAGTTGTTGGTCGCCGACCAGGCGGTTGATCCATTGGTTCATCACCTCGATCCTCAACTCGTTGGCACCGGGTTTGACGAGCGCGGTCAACTCCACGCGATAGGGTGGTTTCCACAGGATTCCGGCGGATCGGCCATTCACGTGGACTTCGGCGACATCCCTCACTTCACCGAGGTCGAGCCAAAGCCGTTTGCCTTCGCCGATACTTCCCGCCGCCACCTCAAGTGGGCGAAGATACGTTCCGGTGCCGGAGTAATGGCGGACGCCGAATTCGGCGTGATCGGTCCATGAGACGAGTTCGGGAAACTCCACACTGGCGGGCGCACCCCAAGCGGGATCGAATGCCACCTTCCACGGACCGGAGATAAGAGATGGTCCGCCGATCCCGTCTGCCTGAAACGTGCGCCGAAGTCCGCTGGCATCTGTCATCTCATGGCTGCCGTCGCTCCAACAACGGACGGTCACGCCGGTGTCATCCGCCGCCACGACCTGCGGGGTGGGCAACGATGGATCCGTCACGCCATCGCTGCGGACCACGGATGCGATACGGGTCGGCGCGGATCCCTCGGTGAAGACGACAAAGGTGGATCCGCCCGGCGGCAGATCGAGCCGCAACCGGGTGCCGCCTTTCTCCACGGAGTAGGCCATCACGTTTTCCACGCTGCCGTCATCGGGATTCCATCGCTGTGGAAAACGTTCGTGGACGCGGAACAGACAGTCCTCGCTCACTGTTCGCGACGATCGGTTTCTCACAAAATAGATGTCGGCGTGCGGCGTCCGACGATGGATGAATTCGAGGTGCTGATCGCCATGGGAACCGGAGAAATCCGGGCCAATGCCTGCGCGCTCCAGCCATTCCCGCGCGGAGATCCCCCACTCCACCCGGCCCTTGCCGTGTGGGTTGCCGCCGTTCGGCGCGACGTTGTCAGCGCCCCACATGGTGGCGGCGATGCGGCGCAATTCCGCCGTATTTGAAGCATGGTCACGGAGTCCGGGAACGGCCGATGGCTTCGGACCAAGGATGGTCGCACCCTCTCGAACCAACTCATCGAGTTTTCTCAACACTTCGAGTGGCATGTGCGATTGCTCGGGAAGCACCAACACGCGGTAGGACATGCCGTCGGGCAAAACGATCCGTCCGCCGCGCACCGACATCCGCCTGAGGATCACATCGCTGTTCACCACATCGTAGTCGTAGCCCGCACCCAGTCCCGGCATGCGCGGGATTTCCGGAACCTTGTGGAAAGGGGGCCAGAAGTTTGGCGCCTGGTCGCCGTAGTAATAGGCCACATCGGCGACGAAGAGACCCTGCCGCAGCAGCTGGCAGCAGCGCGAGAGATAGTCCATGAACGGGCGCGATTTCTCCCACCAAACCACGCGCGGGTTCATGTCCACTCCGGCATGATAGGCGCGTCCGGGGAAACCGAACTTCGGCGGCGAATGGCAGAACCCGTGATAGGTGATCCGGTTCAAACCTTCGCAGAACGCGCGGTCCACATGCAGCTTCATCAGATACGGACTGTTGTTCCAACGGCGCCAGGTGGTCCATGCCTCGGCATCGACGTCGGTTTTGCCATAGATATGCGCCGCCGAGGCGATCTCCTTGATGAGGAAGATATGCTTGTCCCGGCTGTCGATCCAGAACTCGCCGCGCGCGACGGTCATTTCACCCAAGGCCCTGAGCGCGTCCACCGGGCAGGTGTCCCAGATCGGCGGACCAGGGCCCCCGGCCTCGCCCGCCAGGCCGAGACCGTATTGCGCACACACCGCGTTGCCGGTGGTGTAGTGGCTGAAGATCAGCAACTCGCTGACCGCCTTGCGGTAGTCGTATTGAAACCGGTCACTGGTTTCGCGGTCCGTGACCGTCCAACCGGCGAGGACCGGCAGCCAGCGGACCGGATCGTAGCCGAAGTGCTGTTTGAACCATTCGGGAAATCCCGGCGTCCACTGGATGCCCTCATGCAGTTCCATGCTATCGACTTCGAGATACTTCAGCGGGGATGGATCGCCGCCCTTTGCCAAGCCCAGCTTCCCGATGATGAACTCGAAGTGAAAGCGCGTGGCCGCCGGATCGAGGAAGTCGATGAACGGCCCCTTCGAATTCGGGCTGGCTGCGATGAGTTGCTGGCCGTTGTTGGTGCAGACAAACCGCGCCACCCGCCAGTCGCCCGGCGGTGGGGTCCAGCGCAGCTCGCCCTGGTCCGTCATTCCTGTTAGATCGATGATCCTCGCGGGATCGACAATCATCCGGTCCGCCGATTCGGGCCATGCCAGCACCGCGACCTCGCGCCACCATTGCGGCAGGCCGTCGGGTCTCTTCGGGCACTCCCGCGGAACCTCGGGAAAAGCAAGCTTGCGGGTGATTTCACCCGGGCCGGTCACCACCTCCGTGCTCACGAAGAGATTCTTGCTCGCGAGATGGGGCGGCACCCACGGGCCTCCGGCATTCCAACCGCTGGAGGTGACCAATCCGAGTTCCAGGCCAAGACGCTTCGCCTCGCGGATCGAGTGGCGCATCGCGGCCACCGACTCGCGCCCCATGAACGGCGGTCCCGCAGGCACGAAACCGTCGGCGTTGCTCATCGCTTCCGTGTCCCACATCTCCAGTCCGCCCAAACCCTTCGCCTTTGCCTCTTCCATGTCGCGCGTCAGGTCGGGCAGGGAAACATCACCATGGAGCCAGTTCCAGTAGGCGCGCGGACGGGCCTCGTTGCCAGGCTCACGGAAACCGGCGGCCATCACCGTGATCGAAGACTCCGCGGCAATCATCTGACTGATGACCGATAGAACCACCGGAATGGCCAGGATCGTTTTCATCCGGAACTGTTGGCGGATCTTCCGTTCCGCCAGAACGTTTTCCTGAATACGGCAAAGGTTCGACGTTCTATCCGGGAAAGTGCACGCTCGCGATATGGCGGCCGATCATCGGCTCAATGGCCGCCCGTCGCCCGGCAATACACGTAATAGCCGCCGGCAAGCACCTTGCCCGCGCCATCGATCAGTTCGGCCTTCACGGAAACCGTGCGGTCCTCTTCCAGATCCATGTCGAAGGAAACCTCCTTCGCGTCTCCGGTCACGGGAAGCGTCCGGGTCTGACCACCCACCGTCAGTCTAACAGCCGCGGCTGGCAGTTTCCTGAAAACCGTTTTCGCATTGCCGTAGATCAAGTCGGGCTTGGGTCCATCGGCGTCCCATGCATCAACGGTTTTGCGGATCCCCGGCACGCCGGCGATCGGAGCGTCGGCCTCGCGCGGCCATCGGCGCACCTCGAAGCGGTAAGTGCCGGCACGGGCGGCGCGGATCTGCCAGTCGCCCGCATCGTTCGCGCCGGCGGCGACCCTCGCATGGTGCCATGGCGGCATCGGCAGATACCAATCCGAGGGATGCAGGAACGTTTCGCGATCGCGCTCGTCTCCAACCACGAACACGGCGCGTTCACGGTCGCCAGGGCTGACTTTACTCCAATAATCGTCAAACTCCCTGCGAAGTCCTTCGACCACCTCGGGATGCTCCGAGATGAGATTGTGCTTCTGGCCGGGATCCGCCTTGATGTCATAAAGCTCCTTGTTGTTCACCAAACGCCAGCGCGAGTTCATCGCCACGGCGTTTTCCCATTTGATGGGTTTGAAGGTTCGCTGAAACTCGACAAACAACGTGCGCTCCGGAGTTTCAGCCCGCCCATCGGTCAGGGGTCCGCGGAGGCTTCGGCCATCGAAGTCCTCCTTTCGCGCAAGCTTGAGGCCGCAGAACTCGACAAGCGTCGGCAACACATCGATGTGCGCGCTGAGCGGCGTGATGTCCTCGCCGTGTCGCAATCCGCCACCGGGCCAGCGGATGAAACACGGCACGCGGTGGCCGCCGTCGTACGCCTCGCCTTTGCCGCCGCGCATTCCCGCGTTGAAGTGTTTCATTCCCACGGTGCCGCCGTTGTCGGTGGTGAAGAGGAGGATCGTGTCGCGATCGAGTCCCTCTTCCGCGAGAGTGGCGCGCAATTCTCCGATCCGGGCGTCGATCCTTTCGATGGCCGCGTGGAACCACGCGGTGGACCGGTCGAGGTTCCTCGCAATGTCTTCGGATGATGGCTGGTCCGGCAGCGTGATGGGATGATGGGGGGAGTAGGTGCAGAGATAGGTGAAGAACGGTTTGCCGGCCTTCTTGCTGGAGCGGATGAAGTCGGTGGCCGCCTTGAAGAAGACATCCTCCGCCCAGCCGTCGATCTGCTTCCACTCGCCGTTGTGAAGGAAACGATCGTTCACGCGGTCGTTGAGAAAATGGTCGTCGGTGGTGCCGGTGCCCCCGTCACCCTGGCCGAGCCATTCGTCGAAGCCGCGATCGATGGGACGATAGGGGAAATTCGAGCCGAGGTGCCACTTGCCGAACATGCCGGTGCGGTAACCATTGGCGCGGAAAACGTCCGCCATCGTCGTCTCGCCCTCGCGGAGATGGTTTCCGCCGGCGATCGTGTGCCACACCTTCACGCGATGCGGATACTTGCCGGTCATCAGCGCGGAGCGCGTCGGCGAACAGGTCGGGTCCACATGGAAGTCGGTGAGACGCGCGGATTCGCGGTGAAGGCTGTCGATGTGGGGCGTGCGGATCACCGGATTGCCGTGCGCCGCGATGTCACCGTATCCCATGTCATCGACGAGGATGATGATAACGTTCGGAGCCTTTGCCGGCGTGTCGGCGCCAGCGGGGAACGCAAGCGCGGCTGTGACGAGAATGGCGAGTATGGTTTTCATTCACTTGGGGCGGGTGGCGGTCTTCGTTCTCATCTCCTCAAGCCGTGCTGCGAGCCGTTTGCCCATGGCGGTTTGTTTCTGATAGAGGTTCTGCGTTTCGCCTGGGTCTTTCGACAGGTCGTAGAGCCCGGGTTTCTTCGGGGCTTTCTTCTTGCCGCCATACCAACCGTCGGCATTGGAAAGATCGGGGATGTACTTGAAATCGCCGCTGCGGAGGGCGAGTTGGCCGGTGCCGCTCATCACGACGAGGTCATCGCGTTTGGGCGCATCCTTGTCGCCGAGCATGGCGGGCAGCAGATTGTAGCTGTCCGGCAGTGAGTTTTCGGGAATCGAAATCCCTGCGGCGGCCGTAACCGTGGCGGGGATGTCAATGGTGGAAACCAACTCTTTCGGCTCGCCGGGCTGGATGCGCGCGGGCCAGCGGACGATGAACGGAACGCGGTGCCCGCCTTCCCACAGCTGGGATTTTTTCCCGCGGAACGGCCCGGTGGGTTTGTGCCCGTCCTCGTCGTTCACGTAGGCGCCGTTGTCGCTGCTGTAAATGATGAGCGTGTTTTTCGCGAGGTCGTGCTTGTCGAGGGTTTCGAGGATTTTTCCAATGGAGGCATCGAGTTCCAACAGCATGTCGGCGCGGTTGCCAAGGCCGCTGCTGCCCGCGAAGCGCTTGTGGGTGATGGTCGGCGCATGCACGTTGTGCGGGGCGTAGAGCAGGAAAAACTTCTTCTCCTTGTTGCGCTCGATGAACTGCACGCACTCTCCCGTGAGCGTGTCGGCGATTTCGGTGTCCTTCCACCACGCGGCTTTGCCGCCTTTCATCCAACCGATGCGGTTGCGTCCGGCGATGTAGGCGGACATGCCCTGGCTCTTGGCTTCGTCCTGGTTGTAGTTGATGCCGATGGGATCGTTGGGGTCGAGGTCCACGACTCGGTGGCCGCGCACAAACACGGTGGGCACGCGGTCGTTGGTGGCGGGGATGCCGAAGAATTCATGAAAGCCGATCTCCAGCGGACCGGGTTTGAGTTCGTTGTTGTAGTCGGGTTTGGTTTCACCGAATCCGAGATGCCATTTGCCGATGAGGGCGGTTTGGTAGCCGGCTTGTTTCAACAGCCCTGGCGCGGTGGTCATCGCCGTGGGAATGAGCAGCGGCGAACCTCCGTTAGAGACGCCCTTGTCCAGACCGACTCCGTTCCGACGCCACGAATACTGGCCGGTGAGCAGCGAGTAGCGCGTGGGCGTGCAAACCGCGGCCGAGGCGTGGCCGTTGGCGAATCGCTGACCCTCGCGCGCCAGACGGTCGATGTTCGGCGTCTTCACCTTGGTGGCACCGTAGCAACCCGCATCGCCCCAGCCGACGTCATCGGCGAAGATGACGAGAACGTTCGGGGTTTCCGCGGAGAAACCAGGGATGCACGTGAGCGCGATGAACGAGCTGAGGAGAATGCGGGTTTTCATAGTGTGATGAGGATCGGGCGAAGCATGACTGGAATGGGGTGCCGGAGCAACCCCGACGGCGGGTCAGGGAAACGCGAGCTTCTGCCCGTCGGCGAGGAGTCGCTCGCGGAGTTGGGCGTAATCGACTTCCTGCACACCCGTTCGGCCCTCGATGGCGAAGGCGGCGGCGGTTCCGGCGCTCTGGCCGAGGATCATGAAGACCGGTTCCATGCGGATGGAACCGAACGCGACATGCGACGCCGAGAGGCTGACGGGCACCAACAGGTTCGCGCACTCCGATTTCTTCGGAACCATGGATCGATAGGAAACCGGATAGGGTTTCGGGCATGGATGACCGAAGCCGCCTTCGTTTCGCACCGTGGTCACTCCGTTTTCCTCGACCACCAGGCGCTGGCAGAAATGCGAATCCATCGGATACGAGGCGAGGCCCACGGAGTCGTCGGCGACACGTTTCGATTCGCAGTCCGACTGGGTCATCACGTAGTCCGAAACCATGCGGCGCCCCTCGCGGACATAAAGCGCGTGAGGCCAGTGTCCGGTGTCCTTGAACTCGTTGGGATCGAGGCCGAACTTCGCCGCCCGCTGGCGCAATTCGTCGGGGACTTGAGGATCGTTCGCCAGGAAATACATCAGTCCCTGCTGGTAGGTGACGTGGTCCTGATAGATTCTCTCGCGCAGTTCATAAAGCTTGGGCAGCGGCATGGGCAGTCCGCGGCGAGGTGGCGGGAGTTCGGAAAAATTCACCGGCTCGAAGGTGCCGTCCGGCCATCGGTGGCTGCCGTCCACCAGATCGGAGGAGAAACTGCCCGCGTTGTTCGAGTCGCCGTTGCGCATCTGCACGGGGCCGTCGGTCATCGGCCGGGTGGTGTAGTTGAGCGTCCATTTCACCACGGGATCAAAGTTCAGGAATCGCGCGAGCAAGGCGTAGCGTCCGGCTTCGTATCCGGCGGGTTTCGGGAAGGGAATGCGGCCGGCCTTGTTGGTGAGAATCATCCGGAAATTATACGCCTGCACGCGGTAATCGCCCTCGCCCGGCGCACCGGCTTTGTGGGGTGATATCTCCGGAAGCAGGCCGGATGAAGAATCGCCGGGTTTCTCATGGGGACTGAGCGGCAGCCCGCAAAACTGATAGACGCCTTTCCACGAAACCGTCTGCCACTGCCCTGCAAGGCTTTCGCCGTAAGCGCCGCGCGGCTCGCGGCCGACGTGATATGAAACATTCGCCGCCGCCATCAGGTCGCCCTCGTAGGTGGCGTCGATGAACATCGCGGCCTTCACGGTCAAACCCGTCATCATCTTCGCCGAGACGATGCGGCTGCCGTCCATTTCCACCGACTCCAGCGGCTGGTTCAACAGAACTGTCACGCCCGCCTCGCGGAGCATGTCGTGATAGACCTTCTCCGCGGAACCGGCGCTGAATTCGGTCATCGCGCCGAGGCGTTGATAGAACTCGCGCGCCATGCCGCCGATGCTTTCCTTTTTCCCGAAATCGGTGGCGGTGAGACCGCCGGAAGTGAGACCGCCAAGATATCGGTTGAAGGAAATGAGCGTGACCTTGCGCCCCATGCGCGCCGCCTGGATCGCCGCGATGGAACCGGCGGATGTGCCACCATACACCGCGACTTCGCTTTCGTGCGTCGAGGGTTTCGTCGATTCCGGCGGAACAAAATAGCGCGGAACCACGGACGCGTTCTGTGCCGGGCACCACGCCGCGAGGAAAACAAGAGCGAGCAGAACAGCGGCATGTTTCATGGATCGAGAAAACCGTGTTTCATTTATAGGTTCGCGGAATCACCAAATTGTTTGCGATAGAGCTCCTTGTAGGGATTGACCTTCGGCGCGGTCTTGTGGGCGTCTTCGTTGACGAGGAGCGGCTGGATGTCTTTCCACCATTGGTCATAAGCCGCGGACATGGTCTTGACGATGTCGGGGTGGGCGGCGGCGATGTCGGTTTTCTGGCCGGGATCGACGCGCATGTCGAAGAGCAGCCATGCGTTCTTCTCACGCACGAGCGAGTGGGTCGAATTGCGGACGGAGCACACGCCGAACTTTTCCGGCGGTTTTCCCACATTCCAGCGACCGAGGTGGGTGACAAGCGTGCGGTCGGGCCAGGCGGCGTTGGGATCTTTCAGCAAGGGCACGAGGCTGCGGCCGTCGATGCGGTGTTTGAATTCCACGCCGGTAATCTCCGCGAGTGTGGGAAAGATGTCGATGTGCGCGGTGAGGGCGCTGGATTCCGTGTCCGCCTTGGTGACACCGGGCCAGCGGATGAGGCAGGGGGCGCGGGTGCCGCCTTCCCATGCCGTGCCTTTGCCGCCGCGTAAGCCGGCATCGAAGACCTGCCTGCCCGCGGTGCCGCCGTTGTCGCTGGTCATGTAGATGACGATGGTGTTTTCGGCGAGTTTCCACTCGTCGAGTTTGGCGAGCAGTTTGCCGAAGTTCGCGTCGATGTTCTCGATCATGCCATAGAACCTCGCGACGCCCTTGCCGACCTTGGCGACATGATGGGCGTAGTATTTCTCCGGCAGCACATGCGGGGTGTGCGGGGCGTTCGGGGTGATGTAGGCGAAGAAGGGTTTGTCGGCGGAACGGTTGGCATCGATCCAGCGCGCGGCTTGGTCGAAGAACAGATCGGTGCAATAGCCCTCGGTTTTCACGAACTTCCCGTTGTGCCGTAGCGTGGGATTGATGTTCGAGTTTCCGGGCGCATCGCCGCAGGAGCCGGGATAGGACTGGCCGATGCCTCCTGCGCCGTGGATGTAAACTTCATCAAAGCCGCGTTTCTCCGGTTGGTATTCGGCTTCGTCGCCAAGATGCCACTTGCCGAAGACGCCGGTGGTGTAGCCCGCGCTTTTCAGGATCTGCGGCAGGGTGATCGCACCGGTAGTCAGGCGTTCGCGTTCGTGGATGGTGTGGGTGACGCCGTTTTTGAACTCATGGTTGCCAGTCATCAACGCGGAGCGGGTGGGCGAGCAGGTCGGACTGACGTGGAATTGCGTGAACGTGTGCGCGGTCTTTTTGAACGCATCGACGGAGGGCGTTTTGATGATCGGGCTGCCGAAACAACCGTAGTCGCCCATGCCCGCGTCATCCGGCATGACGAGGATGATGTTGGGTTTCCTTTCCGCTGCGAGCGAGAGTGCGGAACCGAGCGAGAGACAGAGAAGGAGAATGGATTTCATGGGATGGGTCTATGGGTTCGGCCGTTCAGTTGGCGTTCACCGCGTGCCAGGCGGAGATCTTTTTGCGCAGCCTTTCGACGATTTCGGGATGCCGATCCGCGAGGTCGTTTTTCTCATGGGGATCGGTCTTGATTTGGTAGAGCCTTACGGGAGCTTTGTCCCATTCGTGGACCTTGCGGTAATCGGTGGTGTCCTTGCCGTGGAAGCGGACGATCAGTTTCCATTCATCCTCCACGCACCAGAGGTATTGGAGCGTGTCGTCGGGATTGCCCGGGGTCATGTTGTGAATCGCATGGGTCACGCCGAAGACCGCATCGCGGCCCTCTCGCTCGCGCTCATCGAGGAGATTGACGCCCGGGAAGTCGTCGGGAACCTTGAGTCCGGCGATGGCCGCGATGGTTGGAAGAAAATCAACCGTGTGGGCGAATTCGGGAGCGCGCGCCACCGGGATTTTCCCCGGCCATGAAATCATGATCGGAGAACGGATGCCGTTGTCATAGGGCGAGCCCTTCGAACGCAGGGCATAGCTTTTCCAGTTCTTCTGGTTGGGATCATTGGCATTGGCGCTGGCCGCCACCCAACCGTTGTCGCAGATGTAGAGAATCACCGTGTTTTGACGGAGGCCCTTCGCATCCAGATGGCCTAACAATTCGCCGCAGGTTTCATCGAACCATTCGCACATCGCGTGATACTTCGCCACATCGTCGGCGCGGCCGGGCGCGCGGTGTTTTCCGAGCAGACGCGCGGGCGGATTGTGCGGCGTGTGGGGAAGGAAGGGCGCATACCAGACGAAGAACGGTTTCTTTTCCGCCACGGCGTGATCGATGAAATCGGTGACGGGTTTCATGGTTTCCCGGCCGATGGAGAGGCTTTCGGCGCTGCCATGGCGTGCGGGCCGCGGCATCATGCCATGCGTGAATCCGCCGTCGGCATGGCTGCCTTCCCACCACTTGCCGGATTGGTGGGCGAGGTAGCCGCTGGAGGTGAGCAGTCGCACGAACGAGGGCAGCTTGTGGAATGCCTCCCGCACCGGCACGTCCAGCCGCTCGCGTTCGCGGTTGCCATCGACGTCATTGCCGGTGACGCCGTGCTCGTGGGGGAATCTTCCTGTTAGAAGCGAAGCCAGCGACGGCCGGCACAGGGGTGAGGCGACATAACCGCGCTCGAAGACGAGGCTGCGGGCGGCGAGCTTGTCGAGGTGCGGCGTTTTGATTTCCGTATGGCCCATGAAACCGTAGTCGGTCCATGCCTGGTCGTCGCCGAGGATCAGGACGATGTTGGGTTTCTGTTCCGCATGCAGGGACAAAAAGGGAATGATCGCCAGTGCGAGGATGCGTTTCATGGAGGCCGCTGCTACTTGGTTGCACCGCGTTTTCTTTCCTTTCTGCCCGCGATCGCTTGCGGGACGTTGGTTTTCGGAATCCACGCGGCGAGTTCCTTCTTCAGCGCCGAGTGTTCCGGCAGAGCTGCGAGGTTGGTCCATTCGTTCGGATCGGAACGATGGTCGTAGAGTTCCTCGGAACCGTCGTGATAGCGGATGTAGCGGTGGTGTTCGGTGCGGACGGAGTGGTTGTTATGGCCGTGGGTGGTGAGAGCGGGGCGAGTCCATTCGGACATGGGATCCTTGAGCAGGGGCACGAGGTTGGTGCCGTCGATGTCATCGCGCTTCGTCAGGCCGCAGAGGTCGATGAGGGTCGGGTAGATCGAAAGCAGCTCGGCGGGGCGCGGGGAGGATTGTCCCCGGGTGAATCCCGGCGCGGAGATGATGAAGGGCACGCGCGCGGCGCGTTCCCACAGCGATTGCTTGGCCCAGTGTTCCTTCTCCCCGAGAAAGAATCCGTGGTCGGAATAGAGGATGACGATGGTGTTGTTTGCGTGCGGGCTGGCATCGAGCGCGTCGATGAGGCGTCCGACCTGTTCATCGGTGAAGCGGATGCAGGCGAGATAAGCGTGAACGGCCTTGCGCCAGTGGTTGGTTTTGACAAACCAATCGTGCGGCGGGCTGTAACGCGATGCCGTCAGTCGATTGATAATGGGAGGAAGATCGTCGCGGTCGTTGTCCCTGACCACCGGAAGTTGGATGTGGTCCTCGGAAATTTCATCGAAGAAGCGGGAAGGCGCGTATAGCGGGACATGCGGGCGATAGAAACCAACGGTGAGAAAGAAGGGTTTTTCCTTTTTCTCCTGGAGTTGCCGGATTGCCCACGTGGCATCGGCGTGGTCCTGAAAAAGCTTTTCATCGTAGGTCTGCGGCCCGAAGTCCCAGAGACCGCGCGCACCCTGCGGGGTTTCCGGAATGATTCGGGCATCGAGCTTGTTGCGTTGGCCGGGGATGGGGCCGACGACCTGGAAATCATCCTTCGGCATGCCGGAGTCGTGATAGATCTTCCCGGTCGTCAGGGTGCGGTAGCCGTTGGCGGCGAAGTGGCGCGGGAGGGTGACATGATTGTCGAGCGCCCGGACATTCCATGGCGGCGTTTGGTTGTCATAAATGCCGCTGTTGGAAGGACGCAGGCCATACATGATGCTGGTTCGCGATGGATTGCAGAGGGGAGCCTGGCAATGGGCGTTGGTGAAGAGAACGCCGCGCTTCGCGAGCCGGTCGATGTGGGGTGTTTTCGTTTGCGGATGGCCGCCCAGACAGCCGACCCAATCATTCAGATCGTCCACGGCGACAAGGAGGACGTTCGGTTTCTGCGTTGGTTGGGAAAAGCCTGTGGTGGTGCAACACACACCGCAAAGAAGCAATCGCGTGAGAGCTTTCATGGAGATTGGTGGGGTGAACGCGTCCACTCGCCTGGTTTCTCATCGCACGGCCTTGGGTTCCCCGGATGGAACGGCGTCCTTGAGCAACTCCTGAAGAATCCTTTTCATTTCCGCGAGTTTCTCCGGGTTCTTGTCGGCAAGGTTGTCCTTCTCGCCGATGTCGGAAGCGAGGTTGAAGAGGAGATATTCGTCACGCGAGGGTTTGGCTCCCTTGCGTTTGGCCGGTTGGTCCTTGATGAGTTTCCAATCACCGGCACGGACCGCGGCTGCGCCGAAGGTGGTGCCACAAATCAGTAGCGCTTCGTGAGGAGACTTCGCGCCTTGGGTCAGAGCGGGCCAGAGGTCCTTACCGTCGAGGGGAAGCTTTTGTTCCAGCGAGCCGCCCGCGAGTTTCACCAAGGTGGGATACCAATCGATGATGTGCATCGGCTCATTCACCGTCTGGTTCGAGGGGATGCGACCCGGCCAGGCGGCGAAGGCGCAGACACGGACGCCGCCCTCGAACAATGTGCCTTTCCCGGCGCGCAGCGGGCCATTGTCGGTGATCGCGCCGGGATTCGGGCCGCCGTTGTCGCTGGAGAAAACGATGAGTGTGTTTTCGAGTATCTTCTGTTCCTGCAAAGCGGACACCACCTGTCCGATGGCTTCATCCATCGCCGCCAGCATGCCGGCGTATTTCCGGCGTGTTCCTTTCAGGTTTCCGTAGGGGGCCATGTAGCGTTCCGGAACCTGATATGGTCCGTGAACGGCATTGAACGGAAGATAGAGGAAGAGCGGTTTGCCGACGTCCCGGTCGCGGATCAAACGACAGGCTTCCTTGGCGATGAGATGGGTGGAGTATCCTTCCTCCTTGCAGGGTTGGTCGTCGCGATGCCAGTCCTGGATACCGTCGCGCAGGTGGGTGAAGTAGTCGATGGCGCCAAACCACAGGCCGTATTGGTGGTCGAAGCCGCGCTTGGTGGGCCGGTAGTCGGGCTGGTATTCGCCGAGATGCCACTTGCCGCAGATCGCGGTGGTGTAACCCGCCTCGCGGAGCGCCTGCGGGAGCGTGCGTTCGGCGAGCGGCAGGCCCCATTTGGAGTGTGGCCTGACGACCGAGTAAACGCCGGTGTGCGCGACGTGGCGGCCTGTCATCAGCGATGCGCGCGTGGGAGAGCAAACGGGTTGGACGTAGAACGAACGCAACACGCTGCCTGCCTTGGCGAGCTTGTTGAGGTTCGGGGTTTCGATCTCCTTGCCGCCGTTGAATCCGGCGTCGGCATAGCCCATGTCATCAGCGAGAATGAAGACAATGTTGGGTTTCGTTTGGGAGTTTCCCGTTTCCGCCGCCAGGGTGGAGACGCAGGAAGCGGCCAGAAACGTGCAAAGGCCGCGCGAGAGCAGTCCGGCAAGAAATCCGGAGAATCGGTTGTTCTGATTCCTGAGGCGTTGTTTCATGGCATTCCGGAGAGATTTGGGTTGATCGTGGCGACGGTCTATCGCCTGGGGCTTTTCACTTTGGGTTTGTCCGTTGGTTTCTCCGTGTTCGGCACCGGCATGATGGCTCCGACTTCCTTCCTCCATGCGACCATCATCGACCGGAGTTCCTGAGCCTTCTCCGGCATCTTCGAGGCGAGGTTGTTCGTTTCGCCTATATCTTCCCTGAGGTTGTAAAGTTCAAGGCGCTGGTCTTCGAAATACTCCATTAGCTTCCAGTCTCCGGCCTGAATGGTGCCGACGGGTGTGGTGCGCCAACGGCCGGGGCCGGAGCCGAGATAACCGGGACAGTGTTGAAAAATCGCGGGGCGTTTCAGGGGCGAGTTGCCATCCTTGAACAGGGGCACAAGGCTCTCGCCGTCCAGCGGTTGGTTTTCCGGAGGCGAGGCACCGGTGATTTCCAACAGTGTGGGATAAACATCCACGTGGATGGCCGGCGCACTGCAGGTGGAACCCTCTTTGACAACTCCAGGCCAGCGCACGATGAACGGAACACGCGTGCCGCCTTCATAAAGCGAGCCTTTGCCGCTGCGGAGCGGAGTGTTGTCGGTGATGTCGCCGATGTCATCGCCGGCCTTGCCCTTGCCCCGCTTGGTTTTTCCCTCGTGGCCGGGATCGCGGATCAAGCCATCTGGCCTGCCGTAACCGCCCACGCCGCCGTTGTCGCTTGAGAAAACCAGCACGGTGTTGTCAGCGATCCTGAGTTCGTCCAGCAAGGCCGTGATACGGCCCACCGAACGATCCACAGCGTAAATCATGGCCGCGTAGGTCGGATCCTGATGCCCGCCGACAGCCTCTTTTCCCGCGAAGCGCTGCTTGTCATCCTCGCGCGCCTGAAACGGCGAGTGCACGGCGAAGTGCGGCAGATAGAGGAAAAACGGGCCATCCTTTTTTCGGCGGATGAAATCCTCGGCGCGATCTGTCAGGAAATCGGCGAGATACTGTTCCTTGGAATAGTCGGTTTTCGGATCGGTCTTGAAATTGAAATGCCCGCCATTGGTGACGATGGCCTCATCGAATCCCCGCGCGGAGGGATGGTGTTTCGCGTCTTCGCCCAGATGCCACTTGCCGAACATGGCGGTGGCATAGCCAGCCTTCTTCAAACTCTGCGCGATGGTGATCCGATCCAGCGGCAGGGATGTCACATTGTCCACCGGCCGCAGTGGGCGCGATTGCCAGTTGAAGCGGTTGATACTGCCGACGGTGTAGACGCCGGTGCGCGGCGGATACTGGCCGCTCATCAGGGCCGCGCGTGTGGGCTGGCAGTTCTGGCAATGGTGATAGGCGGTGAACTTCATCCCCTGCGCCGCCATGCGGTCGATGTTCGGCGTTTCGTAATACCTGCTGCCGTAAGTCGCCGTGTCCGTCCAGCCGAGGTCGTCGGCGAGGATGAAAATGATATTCGGCTTCGTGCTGCCGGCGCCATAAGCGGTGGCGAGCGATAACGGCAACAGGATGGCGAGGAAGGCGCGGATTTTCATGGGTTTGTGGATTTTTGTTTTCCTTTCCTTTTCTTCCCGCCGCCGGAGCCGCCATCCAATGAGATGGGCGATTCGTTCTTCTGCGGGGCACCAGCCGTGCTGCGGCCATCGGCGATGTGTTTCCTCATCAACGTGGTGAGACGCCCAACGACTTCGGGATTGGTTGCGGCGATATCTTTCGTTTCGCCGAGGTCATCTTGCAGGTTGTAGAGTTCGCGTTTGCCGTCCTTGAGGAAGATGAGTTTCCACTGTCCCTGGCGGATGGCGAGATCGCCGCGCATGGATTGGTGGATGGTGGCTTCGCGCGCCGGTCCGTTGTCGGCGTCTAACAGAGCGGGAAGGACGCTCACGCTGTCTTCCGCCGCGTTGTCCGGAAGCTTCGCCCCGACGATTTCGGCGCAGGTGGCCATGAGGTCGTTGAGGCAGATGGTGTCGTCACAGACGGTGCCGGGTTTGATTTTTCCGGGCCAGCGGGCGAGGAACGGCACGCGGTGTCCGCCTTCGTAGATGCTGGTCTTCGCGGCGCGCAACGGCGCATAGGGACGGTTGGCCGCGCCGTTGTCGCTGCTCACCATGATGAGCGTGTTGTCGGCGAGTTGGTGGCGGTCGAGGGCCTCAAGCACCTGGCCGAGGACATGATCTCCCTGATGGATCCAGTCGCCGTATCCGTCCGAGCCGCCTTTGCCCGCGAACTCCGGGGCCGGCACGATGGGCGTGTGCGGTGGCAGGAGCGGCAGGTAGAGGAAGAAAGGCTTTGCCTTGCGAGCGGGCTCGTCGAGATAGCCGATGATCTTTTTCGTCAACCGCGGCAGGACCTCCACGTCCTTGATCATCGCTTCGACCGTATCCTGCTCGATGAGCGTGCCCATGTTGCGCGAGTGGGTGACGCCGTAGAAGTAGTCAAACCCAGCGGCGTTGGGGCCGGCCTTCAGCTTGGTGCCGACTTTGACGTTGTTGTTCTTGTCGTTCAATTCGCCCCAATCCATGCCGAGGTGCCATTTGCCGAAGCAGGCGGTATCGTAGCCGTGTTGCCTCATCAAGGAGGCAACGGTGAGGCGCTGGGCCGGAATGATCGGTTTGGAGAACGTGGTGAGCACGCCGAATTGGCCGATGCGCGAGGGATAGCGGCCTGTTAGAACACCATAGCGCGTGGGCGTGCAAACGGCGGCCGCCGAGTGCGCATCGGTGAAACGCATGCCCTCCTTCGCGAGACGGTCCATGTTCGGCGTCTTGAACGGGGAGCCCTCACGGTAGCACCGCGGCTCGCCGTATCCCAGATCGTCGTAGAGGACGAAGATGATGTTGGGTTTCGCGGATGGCGCGGCGGATGAGACCACCGACAGCGAAGAACAAATGGCGAGCAGCGTGAGGATGCGTTTCATGAAGTGATGGTCATTTCTTTTTCTTCCGCGGCTTGCCTTTACCGCCGGCTGGCGGCGCGAGGCCGTCATCGGGTTGGCCGGAGAATCGCCATGGGTCGTCGAGGCGGCGCATTTCGGCGAGGAGCAGGGCACGCATTTCCTCGAGTTTGGCGGCGTGGGCGGGGTCTTTGGCGAGGTTGGTTTGGTTTTTCGCGGGGGTGATGCCGGAAATCGACGTGACTTTCGGGTCGTGGTGCTCGGCGATGAACTCGTGGGGGTTCTCCTTCAGGTTGAAGAGCTGGGTTTCGCGGACGCCGGATTTGTCGGATTGGTATTCGATGAGTTTCCAATCACCCTGTTTCACGCAGCGCATGCCGGGTTTGTCGCCACCGTTGTAAACGCCGTAGAGGGTGTCGCGGATGGTTTGTTTTTCACCGATCAGGACGGGCTTGAAGCTGGTGCCTTCGTTGGTCGCGGGGGCGGGGACGCCTGTGAGATCGCAGAAGGTGGCGAGCAGGTCGCCGAGATAGATGTTTCCGGGAACGCGGCTGCCTGGCTTGATGCCGGGGCCCTTGGCGACCATCGGGACGCGCCAGGTGTGTTCGTAGAGGTTTTGTTTTCCCTGCAGGCCGTGGCGGCCGATGGCCATGCCGTGGTCGGCGGTGTAGAAGACATAGGTATTGTCGAGTTCGCCCATCTCCTCGAGTTTCGCGAGCACGCGGCCGATCTGGATGTCGATGTTTTCCGAGCAGGCGTATTCGCGGCCGATCTCGTTGCGGATGGTGGCGGGGTCGCGTCGATGCCAGACACCGCTGACATTCTTTTCGTCGCGCACGTCCATCTCGGTGTTGTCGAAGGGGTGGGCGGGGAGCCAGTTGGACGGCAGCGGCGGCTGCTTGGGATGGGCGGGTGGTGGCGCAGCCTTGTCGGTGTGGTTGGTGGCACCGTATTTGGCTAACAACTCCGGTGTGCCGTCGCGGACGTCGTGGGGATGGGAGAACCCGAAGTGGATGAAGAACGGACGGGTGTCCTTTTTCTCTTTGCGGTCCGTCAGGAAATCGAGCACGCGTTCGGCATGCCATGCGCTGCCGGTTTCCGCGGTGCCGCCGCGTTTCGTGGCATCGTGGACGACGTCGAATAGCTTGTCGGCCGCCGGGTAGCTGTTGCCCTGCTTGCAGGTGCGCATGGTGGAATAACCGGCGCGGCTGAAAACGGGGCCGATGGTGTTTTGCTGAAGGTTGGGCGGGCATTTCCCTGCGCCGGGTCCGATGGGCAGTCGCCAAAGCGTGCGGCCGCTCGTGATCATGTGCCGTGAGGGCACGCAGACCGCGCCGGTGAAGGAACCCATGTGGACGGCGGATTCAAAGACCATGCCGCCGGATGCCAAGCGGTCCATTTGGGGCGATTCAAGGGTGGACTGAGGGTTGTAAAACTTGAAGTCGGATGGCGCCTGGTCGTCCACAAGGATGAAGAGGATGTTGGGGCGCTTGCTTTCGGCGGCAGGCGCCGAGACGGCGATCAGCAGGACGGTGAGTAAGGAGGCTAGTGGGATTTTCATGGAGGCTGGATCGGCTGACGCCAATCGGTTGGATACGGTCGGCGCGTCCGGGGCGTTTCACATCAGCGGCGCGGCGGAGGTTTCACCGCACTTCCGAGGTCAAGCGCCGGATCTCCTCGGTCTGCGCTTTTACCAGCATTTCCAGTTCGGAATGCCGGCTGGAAATCCGCAAGGCGCGCATTCCGTGCATGGCGAACCCGGCGGCGAACAGCAGGCTACCGAGCCCACTGAGTCCGGCGAAGACCATCCAGACTGAGTTAAAACCCGAGAAAGCCGAAGATCCGCCGAGGTTCGAGATGGCACCTACCATCATCGCGATCGAGAACACGTTTCCCAACAGCGTGCAAGCCACTCCGGATGCCATCAACCACCACTCCGTGGTCCTGCCCGCCTTTGCCAGACCGATCACTCCCACGATTTGTCCGGCGAGAACCGCGAATCCGAAGACGCCCATGAGCCCGAAACCGCTAGCGATCATTTGGGCATGCTGCCTTCGGGCGGCCGGGCGTCAATGAGAGAGTTGCGATGGTGTTCCCATGGGCTTCGTCGGATATCGCCGGGCAAAGGCGTTTGATGCTCAGAAACGCCCGGGCGCGAGTGCTTCGATGGGCCGGAAGGGTTGGTCGGCGGCGAGAATG
>Ga0315903_10001844_pt1 | contig 32014 bp, 38 predicted proteins | sample LakEriMetagenome_7_FD_203524 | JGI IMG/M metagenome (GOLD analysis project Ga0315903, IMG submission 203524) | Freshwater fungal communities from buoy surface, Lake Erie, Ohio, United States - Buoy 2 MA119 | ecosystem: Environmental > Aquatic > Freshwater > Lake | place: USA: Lake Erie, Ohio...
ATTCCAGAACGTGAGTCCCGTCGCGTAGACGCTGTAGGCCCATTGGGTCCGCTCGTCCTCGGTCATCGCGTAGGCCACGCTCCGCCACTCGGCCTCATCCGCGCAGGCTGCCCAGTCGCTGCCGCCGCCCGCCCTCGTCGATTCCACGCTAGACTAACCCCCGCATGGCCCCCACGGCCCCCCCTCCCCTGCGGCGAAGCCATGGCACACCTCCTGAACAGCTGGACGACACTCGCCCCAATCGCAGCCGCGGCGATTCTCGTTCTCACGGCCGCCGTCGGTGAGCAGCCTTGGGTGCTCGCGGGCTGCGGTGCGGTGCTCATCGCGGCCGTACTCGCCGCAGTACACCATGCCGAGGTGATCGCCCACCGCGTCGGCGAGCCGCTCGGCACGCTCGTGCTTGCCCTCGCCGTCACCGTGATTGAGGCGGCCCTGCTGCTGTCGCTGCTCGTCGTGGGCGGCACCGGCATGGAGACGCTGCCCCGCGACACCGTGTATGCCACCGTGATGATCATCACCACGGGCGTCGTCGGCTTCTGCACGCTGATCGGCGGCCTGGCCCACCGCGAGCAGTCGTTTCGCGTCGAAGGGGCGGGCGGGGGGCTGGCGGCGCTGATCGTGCTCGCGGTCGTCACGCTCGTGCTTCCGCACTTTACGATCTCGACCGCCGTCGGCACCTACAGCCGTGCCCAGTCACTCTTCGCGGGAGTCACCTCGGCGGCGCTGTGGGGCATCTTCGTCTTCGTCCAGACCGTCCGGCACCGCGATTACTTTCTGCCGCACGACGACCACGCCCTTCCCGACGAGCATGCCGCGCCACCGTCACGCCGGCAGGCGGCGCTCAGCTTCGTGCTTCTCGTCGTCTCGCTGGTGGCGGTCGTCGGCCTTGCGAAGGTGCTCTCGCACCCGCTCGAGGAGTTCGTCGAGGCATTTCATCTGCCGCGCAGTGTGGTGGGGATCGTCGTGGCGATGGTCGTGCTCCTGCCCGAGACCTGGGCCGCGATTCGGGCAGCGCATGCCAACCGGCTGCAGAGCAGCATGAACTTGGCGATCGGCTCCGCGCTCGCCACGATCGGCCTCACGGTGCCAGTGGTCGTCTTCTTCGCGACCGCCTACGGCCTGCCGCTCGTTCTGGGTCTCGACCCGAAAGATATCGTGCTGCTTTCGACGGCCCTGCTCGTGAGCGCCGTCACGCTCGGCACGGGCCGCACGTCGATGATGCAGGGCGCCGTGCACGTCGTGCTGTTCGCAACGTTCCTGTTCCTCGCCTGTGTGCCCTGACCCCCGCGTTGCCCTGCGCCAAGCCGAGCCAACTCGTGGGCACGATTCGCCCCTGAGGAGTACAACACGCGGCAGACCATCTCCGCACCGCGAGGGCCGCGCATGACGACGACCTACGACGGGATCGCCAAAGAGTACCAGGCATCGAAGCTCTAGCCCTGGCGGACCCATGTCGAGCGGCACACGCTCCTGAGTCTGGCCGGTGACGTGCGTGGAGCGACGACGCTCGATCTCGCCTGCGGAGAAGGCCACTACACACGACTGCTCCGCCGGCTCGGAGCGGATCCCGTCGTGGGAGTCGACGTGTCGCCGGCGATGATCGACCTCGCACGCGCCCAGGAAGTGGCCGAACCGCTCGGCATCCGCTACCGCGTCGAAGATGCGCGAGCGGTCGATGAACGTCCTCGGGCCGATCTCGTGTTCGCGGCGTATCTCCTGAATTACGCCCAGGATTACGCCGAACTGCTGGCCATGTGCGAGGCGATCGCGAGGAATCTCGAGCCGGGCGGGCGGTTCGTCACTGTCAATAATCACCCGGATGACCCGCCGGACAACTTCGAGACCGGGCGGGCCTACGGATACTCGAAGCGACTCGCAGGCCCTCTGGAGGAAAGCGCACCGATCGTCTGGCGGTTTCATCTTGCCGAGGGGACCGTCGAGGTGACGAACTTCTACCTGACACTCGCGACGATGGAACTCGCACTGAAGTCAGCCGGACTCCGGGACGTCCGCTGGCATCAGCCCCAGGTATCGCCCGAGGGTCTGCGGCAGTGGGGAGAGGAGCACTGGCGTGGGTTTCTGTCGCGGCCTCCGATCGTGTTTCTGGAGTGCGTCAAATGACGCAGCGTGGCCCGTCAGGATAATCGCCCGCCGGCACACCGGAGAGCGAGGCACGCAACTCCCGAGCCGTCCTACGAGCGGCTCATCAACTCGGAAATGGTTGTGGAAGAGCCCCAACCACCAACCTCCAGAAACGTCGAGAGGCAGGAGGTTTTGCCACCTCCTGCCTCTGACTGCCACTCCTTGCCAGAGTGGCTTAGCTCCCCGAGTAGGATCACGAACGCTTGCGTTTTCCCGAGGGGAAATGGGGGATGGCGTTGGAAGGCGACGCAGAATCCGACGCAGTTGGAACTTCGCAGGGCACCGCATGGGGTCGCACTCTGGTGAAAGCGGTTCGGCAGATGCGATCGTGGGCAGGGTGCGCCGTCTTTGCAGGTCGCCCTCCATGGGTATACACTTGTGCGGATGGTGACGCTCGCTGATATAGAGGCCGCGGCCGTTTCGCTCTCGCCCGCTGAGAAGCAGGAGTTAATGCTTTTTCTGGCTTCGCGGCTTCGGGCTGAAGGGGCGGTGCTTCCAGAGCCCCGCGTGTTCTCGGCGGACGAGATGGCGCGCTGGATCGCAGAAGATGAGGCGGATATGCGCCGCCTGCGAGAGCAGCCGTGAGGCTGTTTCTGGATTCAAGCGTCATGATTGCCGGGGCCGCCTCGGCTGAAGGCGCATCCCGGTCGGTGTTCCGCCTTGCAGGAACGCATGATTGGCTACTGGTGGCGACACCCTATGCCGTCGCGGAGACAGTCCGCAATCTCGTGGCCTTCCCGGCATCGGTCACCGCATCGTGGCTGAGGCTGCGGAGCCAGCTCGTTGTCGTCGATGATGTCCTGACGATCGACAAGCCCGCCGTGTTTCCGGTGGAGAAGGACAGGCCGGTTCTCTTTAGCGCGCTGGCATCGGCAGATGTTCTTCTGACGCTCGATCGCGCTGATTTCAGCCGCCTTCTTGGCGGACGTTTCTACGGTCTTGCAATCATGACGCCCGGCATGTGGCTCTCGCGGGAGCGAGCGGCAGGACGCTTGAAGATAGCATGAAGCGGAAAGACCGGGGCGAGCCGGGAAACGCAAGGCGGCTCGGGGCGAACTCTTACGGCACGCTGCGAAGAAACTCCCCGAGTAGGATTCGTAACAACCGCTGTTTTCTTTGTGAATAGAAGGGGATCGGCAAGAAAGTGACTCAAAAAACGACTCACGGCAAAGTCCGCACCGGACCGCAGGAGGTCGGAACGCCTGCTTCGCGAGGCCGTCAGGTCCGAATCCCTCGCCTTGAATGACGACGGGGCGGTGCCTTGCCCCTTGGACAGGGAGATGGTGAATGCTGTCCAGGAGAAGACCGGAGGGGATTTCGTGCGATTCAAGGAGGAAATCGCCCGCTCAATCTTCACCTTCGACGCCGGGCAGCCGCCGAGGTGCCGCTGGTATGAACGCTGGATGGCCGCGAAACAGGTTCCGCTCCCGGACGATTCGGCGTTGATTGCTGCCGGGGTGACGCGTTGGGAGTTACGGGATATTCGTAACCGAGTCGATGATTGGGTGGGCAGTTTCATCGAGGGCCAGCCCGAACGTGTCGAATACGGCAACAGGTTCGTGTGGCTGGCATCCCTGCAGGCGAGGGAAAGGTCTTCGGGGGCGATGCTCGATGCCATGGAGACTCTCGCCCGCCAGGTGCGGGGGGACGCAGTGTTCCCGGTGTTCGAGGATTCCGAAGAGACCGAAGGGCGCCTGGTTTTCCGCAGGCGGTGACCGGATGGCCCAGGCCGCGGACAAAAGGTTTCCGCCGTGAAAACCCGCGCGAGGCGCACTCTTCTAGGTCAGCGGCCATGGTGGCTGCTGGCTTCGGTCGCCCGCCCCTCGGCTCCCTCGAGGACGTGGGCAAGGCGACCAGAGCCAAGGTTGAGGACGAACGAAACCCCTTGAAAACAAGGCCCAAAGTTTGCGTGGAAAATTTCTTCTAGTTCGAGGGGTTTTTGACTGCCTTAATTGGAATGGGCCATCGCTCGACGATGGCGACCACGGCATTGAACGCCACCCCCAAGACCAGGACGGTCAGGGCTGAAGACAAGAAAGTTCCCAAGGAGATGAAAAACGACAAGTTCAGAGTTCCTCGTATTGCCGGCCCCACGGCTGGCGAAAGCGTCGGTGTCCGGCAGGGGAAGGCGATTGATTTTCCGGCTTCGGGAAGGGTCCGTCCTCCGTTCGCGGATAGGGGGTCTCACTGCGCAGAGGAGAACCCGATCATGGAACTGACCTCGCCCGTGAACCCGCTGGCCGACGTTCTCGGTCACCTGCTGCCTTTGGTGCCTTTGGCAAAGAGGTGGCTCGAGAAGCAGGTTGGGGAGGCGGGGGTAGTGCCTGAACCCGAGCGAATGCTTACGCCCAAGGAGGCATCCGTCCTCCTGAACCTCCATGTACAGACCGTGATGGCCTGGTGCAGAGAGGGGAACTGGATGCGGTCAAGATCGGTGGAAACGAGGTCAACGGAAAGGGCGGGAGGTATTTGATCCCTCGTGAAGCGATTGACGCCTACCTCGCCAAGCAACGGCTGATTCATGGTTCGCGGAAGGGAGGTGCGAAATGAGTCGCCCTCGCAAGTCTGCGATCCCAATCGTTGTGGATGTGAACGGTGTTGAGGTTCCCGCGACCCTTCGGCGGCAACGTGGGAAGGCGGGGAACTGGGAAGTCCGCTGGAAAATGCACGGTGTTCCTGATGAGCGGTCAACGGGGACTCCGAGCTTTGAAGAAGCAAAACGGATCGCCCGCAAGATCGTCCGTGGCGAAGAGACGACCGATATCCAGCGGCGGAACGAAGGCATGACCGTCGCCGAGTTTGAGCGGACACAGGACAAGCACTTCGGCTTGGCAGACAGTGCCGTCGCGGGCCAAAAGTCACTGGCGAGTTTCTACGGCATCTGGCGAAGTTTTCAGAAGGTATGTCCTATCAAGATGATTCAGGAGGTGAACGAGTCGGTCGCGTTGGACTACCTCGGTACGCTCTTGAAGTCCAACAGGAACAGAAATCACAACTACAAGAAATCACAGTCGGCAAAGCCGATGGCGATTGCCACGATTCACAAACACATTCGCACGCTTGCCGGGGCTTGGAATCGTGTCCGGGCCGGTCATCGTGAGTTGATGGCAGGCATCGCGAGCACGAAACGGGTCGTCGAGAATCCGTGGGAGGCGATCCGAAATAATCTTCCGAAGCCGAAACGGAAGAAAGCCCCAGTTCAGTTCAGAACGGACACCGGCGAGTTCCTGAAGTTCCTTGATGCCTTCCGAGGAAGACCGATAGCCGAACTTTTCATCATTACGAGCCTTTGGGCTGCCGGCCGGATTGAGGAGATGTCGCTTCTCGAATGGTCATGGTTCGTAGGGGACTACATCGTTATCCCCCACACCATCGCCAAGAAGGGCAACGGAAAGGCCGTCAGAATCCCGGCTGCGATTCGAGAGAGGCGGGAGTCGTTTCGGGTGGAGGGAAACCCCTTCGCGTTCGCGGGGTTTGCGGACGAAGTGGAGCGGTCGCTCAAAAGCTGCCACGCCGTGAAGCCGTTCAGTCCGCAACGGATGCTGTGGCGAATGCAGAAACTGATCAAGCGGGGCGCATTGGCGATCGGCCGTCCCGAAATCAGCCATCATGCTCTTCGGCGAACGGCTCACGAACTGACCAACGAGGGGGAATTGCGGGACAAGAGGAAGGCCGCGGCGGCGAAGTTGCAGACAACTGTCGGCAATATGGAACGCAACTACCTCGCCCGCATCGGGAGGAAGGACAGGCTCCTCGCCGACGGCCTCTACGAGAATATGACGGTCGCTCTGCAGGACTATCCTGCCTTGGCCGAGCGCGTTGGGTGTGATCCCGTGGAGATCACGGTTGAGCGGGAGATGGATGCCCTCATGAAGAGGCTCACGCCAATTCAGAGGCGGAGGTTTCAGAAGAGGTTGGATGACGGCGCTGACCAGAGCGAGGGGCAGGGGGTCGCCTGACCTCACTCCAAGTCCGCCGGCACCCGGCCGAGCACGACGATCAGGAAGGTCGCTATCGGCCCAAGCAGGAGCGAGAGCAGGCACCAGACCAGCCCGCTCCTGCCCTTGCCCTGGGCCAGCCCCGCATTGATGAGGGCGAGGGTTCCCCAGCCGACGAAGAAGTTGGTGCGTTCGTCCATTCGATCCTTCGTTTCGGATTGGCTTCTCGTGGGCCAAGATGCCTTCCGATCCGATCCCGGTCTCCTGCCCAAGCCATCCCAAACCCGGCCGAGTTTGGGTTTGAGTTTGGGTTTGGGACTTTGTCCTCTCCGAAAATCATCAAAAACAACTAGGCCCGGTGTGATTCGAACACACGACCAAGGGATTATGAGTCCGGACAGCCGGTCCTCATAGTGTCCCGACTGTGCGCCAATCCCGGCCGAAACGCATTTCCGGGAGGGTGGGAGAGGGGCCAAAATGCCTGTTCGAGGCGACGATGCGCAACAGATCGCGCAACAGAACTCAGGTTCGTGCCTATGCCTGCCCCTCGTCGCCCCTCGAACTCCCGCTGGCTCGTCTACATCCTGCGCTGCTCCGACGGCTCGCTCTACACCGGGATCACCAACGACCTGCCCAAGCGGCTGAAGGCCCACGCTGACGGGAAGGCGTCTCGATACACCCGCAGCCGACTCCCCGTGGCTCTGGCCTACAGCGAGCCCCAGAAGTCCAAATCGGCGGCCCTGAAACGGGAGGCGGCGATCAAGAGGCTATGCCGGGCCGAGAAAGACCGGCTGCTGGCGAAACGGTGACCGGCCGGGGATATTTCTGCCTTACTCCACACTCAACCCCAATTTGGATAAACCCACGAAAAGAATCAGCAAGGACTGCCGTGAAGTTTCATCAATGGCTTACGATCAAAACTGAAGCAGCACAGGACCTTCGCAGGGGCGTGCTAAGGCAGAAGGCCTTCTACAATAATCCGAAAGGCTCCCCGAAGACGCCCGACGATGTGCGAGAGGACCTGAAGGCCGACGCGAGCCAGTACTGTCGCGATCGCCTCGAAGAATGGAAGTGGGCAGACAACCTGAGGAACGCAACGAAAGGCTACTGCACATCGCACGAACTGAAGTCGGCGCATTTTTTCCTAGACATCTTGAGATGCGAACTTCGATGGTGGGAGGAGGGACGACCTTGGTACGGCGTCTATCCGGTTTTGTATGGGCTAATCGAGAAACTGAACTGCAATATTCCTTGGAGCAGCGTGTCGTCTCCCTACAAGACTCTGACACTAAATTTTCTTGCCGGCAGGGAGCCATATGGAATTTCAAGCGCACAGATTTCGCCGAATACAGGCGGGGGCTTTTTCTTCTATTTTCAGTGCGCGAATGACCCCACCATGGGCAACAAGGCGTTGCTCGACGTCAAGGAGGGAGAGTCCACGGTGGCGGATTCTCTGGCGCGACTTCGCACCGATATGGACCAGTGGCGGGCGAACTCAAGCCTTACCCTTCCGGAAATAGAGGTGTGGACCCCTGATCGCCTTGAGTTCTTTGCGAAAATGATGGTTTTTATTTGCTGTCTTTCGGGAACGGAACGCGCAGCGATCATCGAGGAGGTTGTGCTATCGCGAGATCAAGAGCGGTTCAACAACACCATAGATGAGTCTCTAAAAAGACGCCTCGTAGACGCTGCCACCCGAATCAATGGGCGAGGATTTCACGTAGGGAGAAGACAACAGGAAAGCGCAGATCGCTCGGGAGTGACTCCGCATGTCCGCAGAGCACACTGGCACCGGTACTGGATCGGTCCCAAAGATGACCAGAAACTTGTGCCGCGATGGATCGATGAAATCAAGGTGCTGATCGAGGAGGTGGCGACAGTTCCAACCGGAATGCTTGGGCCAGAGAGCGCTGAGGAAGTGGCCGCTTTACAGCAACTCAATTTGCGAGTGCCACTTTCGAAGAGAGAGCGTTTCGTAATTCTTCGTCGCGACGAGTATCGATGCCAATTGTGTGGCAAGGGCGCCACGCATGGCGTGGCACTTGAAATCGATCACAAAACCCCGGTGTCCAAAGGTGGCAAGAATGATCCTGAAAACCTATGGACGCTGTGTTTTGATTGCAATCGCGGCCGGTCAAACCTTCCTCTGGCGGACTCCGAATCGGGGTAGTCCAGTCCGTCTCTGTCGCCCGTCGACTCAAATACCCGCCGGTTGACTAGTCATAGGTCAGGGCATGCAGCGCGAACTGCTCACCGAGGGTGCTTGCTGCCGCTCCACCAACGGCAGAGTCAAAGGCACGATGGTGCGAGATTCAACTTGGTCATCGCAGTCACTGGTCTCTTGCACGCTTTCCCTTGCCCTGCAGTTTTTCAGCCCAGAACACGCGGTTACTTGCAGGCATCGTCCGATGGCGTGGGCAGGCGTGCCAGAAACACCCGTCTACAAAAACGGCCACACGCTCCCGGCTGAAGACGAAGTCAGGCCAAGCATGACGGCCGGATGCCCGTCCGTCACGCTGTCTAATTCCCAATGACAACCTTCTGTGGCGCCGCCATCCCGACACTTTGCTTTGTCGTAGAGCCTCGCTAAACGCCAACTCCGTCGTTCGGTTCGCATGCGGGCGCACTCGGGCCATACGCTCCGACCGCTCCGCCCTTGAGAGGATGTCGGCCATGAGGCCCCTCACTTTGCGCAGCCATCGGGCCCGCTGCCACCGTTATGGTTCACGAAGTCGTATCCGCCCAGCGGAAGGCAGGCTGAATGTTCATCTTGTGTTTCTGGCGTTGCGCCGCTCGGTCCGCAACAGTGGTCAAGATGATCTCCAGCATCTGTTGGGTCGTGATAAGGGTTTTTGGCGCAGGTGGTCCATGTCGAGGGGGCGGGGTCACGGCGTTGAAAAAACTTACCCCGTCGGATTCATCATACAGACCGATAAACACGTGCTCGAAACTCAAAGCGTGCTCCCCATCCGTGCCGCGTCCAGCAATCTTGGCGTACTGCTTGACCGCGTTACCGAAGGAGGACGCGGCACCCGCAGTGCCGTCGTCGCAACTGTCCAGCGGAAGAAAAACCAAGGCGCAGAGAACCGCTTCGGGATAACTCAGCCGCAGATCGAGCCCTTCGCCGAGCAGTTCATAGAACCGCCCAGTAAAGTTATGCGTGTATCTATCAGTCCTCCGGTCGCGAAAACTGAAGGTCTTGATTGAGATATCGAGCGACAGATAGCCGCTGGCATCCAAGCACCCGATGTCGAGGCTTTTTTTCCCGAAACAAGTGGGAACGGTCGCTTCGGGTGACAGAATCTTATGGACGCGAGGGTCCTTCAGTAGGCGGTTGCGCAGCCATAGGGCCAGAGCCTTCGAGAGGGTTTCAGAGTAGTGCCGCGTCACGTTCTGATTGATCGCGCGTGGCTTTTTTCCAACCGATGCCAAGACCCCGGAGAACCCGTCACCGCCTCGCTTGGGCGTCATGCTTTGTACTCGCGCCAGACAAACGGATACTGCTCGTGAGGGGTAGAGATACCCGATCCCGGGCCGCCGCCGCAAATCGCATGCGATCCACTGCGTTCGTCCGATGCCGTACCGTATACTGCCAGAGGCACGCACCAGTCCGCTCCGCTAGCGACAACGGTCATGGAAGACTTCGGCCCTCTATTCCGAACAGCAAGCCGCGTTTCGCCAAAGCGCGGCGGATCGCGGCTGAAACTCAACACCGCGGGGTTGTTTGCGGGGATCGGCGGTTTAGAACTTGGCTTCCATCAGGCGGGGCATGAGACCGCACTACTGTGCGAGATAGAGCCGCACGCGAACGCCGTCCTGCGGGGCAAGTTTCCCGACAGTGACCTGCATGAAGATGTGCGAAGGCTAAAGGGGCTTCCCAAGATTGACCTGCTTGCCGCCGGGTTTCCCTGCCAAGACTTGAGTCAGGCGGGAAAAACGGCGGGCATCAAGGGGAAGAACTCTGGGTTGGTTGGTGAAGTGTTCCGATTGCTTGAGGCGGGGCGGCGCGGGCCAAAGTGGCTACTGCTGGAGAACGTTCCCTTCATGCTCCAATTGGATCAGGGGCGAGCAATGACGTTCTTGACCAAGACACTTAGGGAACTCGGCTACAACTGGGCGTACCGTACCGTCGACAGCCGCGCATTTGGGCTTCCGCAGCGCCGGCAAAGGGTGATTCTGCTCGCGTCGAAGACGGAGGACCCGCGAACGATTCTGTACTGCGATGACGCTGGCCCACCGAACGACCTCACGCCACGAGAGCAGAAAAGGGTCGCGTGCGGATTTTATTGGACTGAAGGCATACGGGGTCTGGGGTGGGCGGTCGACGCAGTACCCACATTGAAGGGCGGCTCTGGAATCGGGATTCCCTCCCCGCCCGCAATCTGGATGCGCCATGACGACGGCGAGATCGTTACCCCGGAAATCCGTGACGCCGAGCGTCTTCAAGGCTTTCCGGCCGACTGGACACTCCAACGGGAACAAGACGGCATTTCCAGCGGCCGCAAAGCCGTTGCGGCCCGGTGGAAACTGGTCGGCAACGCTGTCAGCGTCCCACTCGCCAAGTGGGTTGGCGACCGGTTGGCTTCGCCGGGTGAGTTTGAGGATTTCGAGAAAAGCAGAAAGTTCGGCGGTGGGGCTTGGCCTCCCGCGGCCTGTGGTATTGGTAAGCAGGTCATGCGGGTCGATGTTTCGCTCTGGCCGCTTCGCGTATCCGCTCCTCATCTGGCCGACTTCTTGCAGTACCCGACAAAGCCACTGTCAGAGCGTGCGACGGCAGGGTTCCTCGAGCGAACCACGCGAAGCCAACTCAGGTTTTCTGAGGGCTTTGTGGAGGCAGTGACGAACCACTTGGAGCGTATGAGGAAAAGCCCGGAGGTGGCTGCCCCGAAGACGCGACGTGCCAAGAAGCGGCCAGCCAAGGCCTGATACTCGCTGCCTAAATTTCGGCCGAAACCCGGGCATATTCTCTAGCGGGCCTCTATTCGCGATCAGCAGCCCGCGCTCGCCTTGTCCCGGCTGCTGACTTCCCTCAGCGATCTTCCCCTTCCCGCTCTGGCGCCCCCTCTACGCGCCCATCAGGAGCCTCTGCATGCAAATCCACGTCCTGATTCCCATTCCCGCCCCGACTGACTCCCGCGCCAGCCCCGATCCACCCGAGCACGTCCACCACTACACCACGGGCACCCGGCTCAAACAGATCATCAACAGCGGCGCCATCAAGCCGACCACCGCCAAGATCGAGCCGCACGAAAAGCCCGTCGCGTGGTTCTCGACCAGCCCCGAATGGGAACCGACGGCCACCAAGGTCCCAGTTCCCGGCATGGCTGGTCAGATCGCGACGGCCAAGGCTCAGGGCGGCTTGGTTCGGATCACAGTGCCGGGAACCTGTGCCCCCTATGTCTTCCCCCAACTCCCTCTGATCGCCGGCACCAAGCCCAGCGTGTGTATTGGCCTGCTCGTCGCCGGCATCGAACTCGGCTCTGACCCCGATACGTGGCGGTTCACTCCCGACCCTGTCCCCGTGACCCTATTCCGGGAGGTCGAATTCTACGACTTCGCGGGCGACCGGTGGCTGGCCATTGATCTGGCCGAACTCGCCTGCCGGAACTGATCCCCACGTCCCCACCCCCCTCACCATCACCACAAGGAGACGCAACGTGAGCGTCCTCGAAACGATCTTTTCCCTCGGACTCACGGGCCTTTTCTGGCTCGGTAAGTCTCTGTTCTTCGGCGGCTGGTTCCTCGCGAAGTGGCTCGTCTGGGCCATGTCGCCGGTCTGGATACTCGTCGCTGCCCTCGGTGCCCTCAGCGGCTTCCTGTTCGGCCAGTGAGCACCCCGAGTCCATCACCAACACCTACAGGAGACCCCGGCCTTGAGCCACATCGTCGAAATCAAGACTGAGATCAGGGACGAGCAGGCTGTGAAAGCCGCCTGTGCTCGCCTGAATCTCGCTGCGCCCGAACACAAGACCGTCCGGCTGTTCTCGGCCACTGCGACGGGCCTGTGCGTCCAACTCCCCGGCTGGAACTATCCCGTCGTGGCCAGTCTCGAGACCGGCCAAGTCCAGTACGACAACTACAACGGCCACTGGGGCGAGCAGAAGCACCTGAACTCGTTCCTGCAGGCGTATGCCGTCGAGAAGGCCAAGATCGAGGCCCGTAAGAAGGGCCACATTGTCACGGAGACCAGCCTGCAGGACGGCTCGATCAAGGTCACCATCCGCGTGGGAGGTGCCGCCTGATGAGCACACCCACCACCAAGACCATCGAGATCACGGTTTCGCCCGAAGGCGCCACCACCATCAAGACTTCGGGGTTCACCGGCGGTTCGTGCAGGGACGCTACACGCGATCTGGAGCGGGCTTTGGGACTCGCCGGCCGGGAAAGCCTGCTGCCCGAGTTCTACGCCCAGACAGGTGCCGGCGAGCATGTCGAGCAGGGGAACTAGGGCTGGCTTCCACGGCGGCGGTGAAATCAACGCCACCGTGAATCTGGGCGTGGGTGGCGGACGTGCTTTCACATCCGCCATCCACCCTTTCCCGGCCACCCACCAACACCCACAGGATTTAGATATCTATGACGACCACCAACACCGACGAAGGCCCACCCGACGAGAACGAGAACATCAGGCTGCTCCTCGCCCACTTTCACGCGACCGAGCAGGCCCGACTGAACGAGGCCAAATCCCGGCTGCGCACCCAGATCATTCCCCGGCTCGCTCAACTCCGGGTCGCCAACATCGAGGCGGCCTACTCGGGCTACGGCGACTCTGGAGCCATCGACGGGCTGCAGTTTCGCGATTCAGCCGGCCAGCGTGTTGACCGCGTGAGCGTGCCGAAGGACGTGATCGAGCATCTGGAAAACTGCGTGTACGAGTTCCTGCCGTCCGGGTTCGAGGTCGATGACGGCTCGCAGGGGACGCTTACGCTCGATGTCGCGACAGGCCGGGTGAGCATCCAGCATCAGGCGAACGTGACCGAGACCCGAGATTCCAGCCGGGAGTTCACGCTCTGATGGCGCACCCCTACCACCACGCTGTCTCGTCGGCCAAGAAGTACGGCGGCGAGCCTGTCGAGTACCTCCGGTTGCACGAATGGCTCGACGGCAGCAAGGCCCACATGGCTGACTTCCGGCACCGCGCGCTCCGACATCACAGCGAGGGCGTGTTCATGCTGGAGTCCCTGTTCGGCTCCACGATCACGCTCTCGACCGGCAGGGTTCTTCCCGTCAGGTTCATCGGCGAGCAGCACGTCCTCGAAGACCTCGGCCGGATTCCCACGGTGGCCGATTGGCTGGGACGCATTCAGCCCGAGAGTTGGATGCTCGGCCACGGGAAGGCACTGGCCGAGTAGGGCCGGTGCCACGGTCCCCATTTCACCCCTTTCCACGGAGACACTATGCGCCGACCCAAGAACACCCCGACGCCCGCGCCTCCTTCCACCCCCACCCTCGCCTCCCGCCTCCACGAACTCATCTCAGCCTGCTTCACCGGCATCTGGGTCCAAACTCACGAACCCCACGAAGCCGCCCGGGAAATCACCGCTCTGTGCCGCGCTGAAGGCTGGCGGCTGGGCATCTGGAACTGTGATTCGGGGGTCCAGTTTCCCATCGAGCAGATCGCGATCCCGGGCGTCACCGAGACTCAGGACCCGCTCGCCGTCATCCGGGCTATGCCGCAGGTCTCGCAAGGCTCTGGCACCACGGTCCTGCTGTTCGAGAACCTGCACCGCTTCATGGGCAGCGTCGAACTCATCCAAGCCATCGCGAGGCAGGCTATCACCGGCAAACACAACCGGGCGTTCATCGTCGTGCTAGCCCCCGTGACGCAGATACCGCCCGAACTCGACAAACTGTTCGTGTGCCTTGATCACGACCTCCCGGATCACGCCCAACTGGAGGAGATCGCCCGCGGAGTTGCCACCCAAGACAGCGAACTCCCCAATCCTGACGAACTCCCCCGGGTGATCGACGCCGCCAAGGGCCTGACGCGCAGCGAAGCCGAGAACGCCTACTCGCTGTCGCTGGTCAGGCACGGCACGCTCAAGGCCGAGACGCTGTGGGAACTCAAGAGCCAACAGTTAAGGAAAAGCGGCCTCGTCTCGATCCACCGCGGCTACGAGTCCTTCCAGCAACTCGGCGGCCTCGACAACCTGAAGGCATTCTGCCTGCGGGCCATGAGACGCCAGAGCGAAGGCACCGTCAGCAACCGGCCCCGCGGCGTCCTCCTGCTCTCTCCTCCCGGCTGCGGCAAATCCCAGTTCGCGAAGGCGCTGGGCAACGAGACCGGCCGCCCGACTGTGGTGCTTGATGTCGGGGCACTGTTGGGGAGTCTCGTGGGCCAGAGTGAGTCCAACGTCCGGGCGGCCCTCAAGTTGGCCGACGCGATGGCTCCCTGCGTGCTGTTCTGCGACGAGATCGAGAAGGCGTTGGCCGGGGCCACGTCATCGGGCCAGACGGATTCAGGCGTGACGGCCCGCGTGTTCGGCTCGCTCCTCACGTGGCTGAACGACCACGAGAGCGACGTCTTCTTCGTCGGCACCTGCAACGACGCCTCGAAGTTGCCACCGGAGTTCGCGAGGGCCGAGCGGTTCGACGGCGTGTTTTTCGTGGACTTGCCCGGCCGTGACCAGAAAGACGCGATCTGGGGCATCTACCAGAACGTCTACGGACTGGACGCGAAGCAGGCCCGGCCGGATGACGCCAACTGGACCGGGGCTGAGATCAAGTCGTGTTGCAGGCTGGCGTCACTCTTGGACGTGCCGCTCGTTCAGGCCGCGCAGAACGTCGTACCCGTGGCTGTCACTGCGGGCGACAAGATCGAGGGGTTACGCCAGTGGGCCTCCGGTCGGTGCCTCTCGGCGGATCGGGCGGGTGTGTATTCGCGGTCGGAAGCGGGTAGTGGCGGTCGGGTGCAGCGGTCCTTGCGTCTCACTCCTGCTCCCGGCGAACCGGGGGCGGCGACCAATCACCACTAATGACTATGGCATGCGGTGCGTACAGGCGCTTGGTCAAGTTGAAGGTTCCGTCAGGCACCAGCAGCCAGTTTGACTTCTTCGCTGGTCCCGGCGACTCATGCTGGGGGAACAACTGTAAGGAGCCATCCACACTAATCAGTTTAATGACGTTGCAATCGTCAGCACCGCGACCGGAGGCCCTTACCCAGCCCTGCGCCGAGCGTTAAACCTTGGCTCCCCTGAGCGTGCTTGGGTCGCGACTGAACAGCGACCTCTGGCTGGACGGCCCGCCCATCATCCGCCGATACCCATCGACCAGAAAACACTTGCCAAAAGCCGTCGCCCCTGATACCACTAAAGGAGTATTTCCTCATCCCCCTTAGGATTCTTTATGGCTATCAAGCGGCGACTTTTTCCACTCACTGTGCTGTTGCTTTCAATAGCGGCTGCTGGCTGCTCGTCGGGGGTCTCGAAAGAGGACTTTCTAAAAGTTAAGCCCGGGATGTCGCGGGACGAAGTCGAACTGGTTATGGGCAAGCCATACAAAGTTTGCGACATCACAGACGACGTGATCATCATGGATTACATGGTTGCCGGAGAAAAGTGGTCATTCAACTTTGAGCGCGACGGTGTGGTGTGGCGAATGCACCATTCATTCAAGCGAGGCGACAAATGGGGGAAATGCCAATAAGAGGGACAGGACTGTCAACGGAACTACCGCGAGCGATTGCAGGGCGAAGGGCTGCCCTTCATTGTGCGTGTGGGCGGACACCGATCCAGCGGTTGCGCCCGACGGCACTCCGCTAGATGCGGATTGAAGGGAACTTTCAGCCTGCGCACAGCCCCGCCTCGAATCCGACTACGGGACGAAGGGTCCAAACGCTCCGGATATCGCCGGCAGGTCGTCAGGCGACGCTTGGATCGCGTTGCGGCCGTCATGCACCCGCGGGAGTTCGACCCAGTCGGCGGTCGGGCCGTGGCAGTGAAAGAGTGATTGACGCTAATCTCCGCCCCGTGCCGACCAAGATCAGCACCCATGCCGACCTCCATCGGCACCAGTGCTGAACCGGTTCTATCTCTTCTATATCTCTTTCTTCTCTTCTTCTATCTACCTATGGGGTACCCCTCGCGGCCCCATCCCTCTGCCCGATAGAAGCCCGCCATTCGTCCGGGGTTTTCGCCCCCTGATTCCGGCTCTTCGTGTCAGGCGGCTCCACGGTCGCCTCGGTGGCTATTCGGGCTTCCCGGCGCCCGAAAACCGTCTCCAGCCAGTGACTTTTCCAAGCCCGTGCCGCCACCAGTCTGCGCGGCCGGGCCTTCCATCCAACCTTCAAGGAGATCGCACGTACCGATGTCCACCGCAACCACTACCGAACCCACAACCGGCCAACACACCACGAGCCGGTCCACAACCCAACCCACCACCACGCCGACAACTCACCTCGAACGCTCCGCCGCCAACAGGCTCCGCACCACGATGGCCGCCGTCAGGCTCGCCTTCACGTGGCTGGGCGTCCGTAAGACCCTCGCACCAGAGCAGCGGACGACGGCCGCCCGAGCGTTCCATGCCGACCGGGAACTGCTCACGGCCAGCAAACTCATCCTCGACACCAAGAACCCTACCTACCGTGCCGTTGCTGCCGTCAGGTCCGAGGCATCCGGCTACTGGCGGACCGTGACGCTGCCGTTCCCCGAGGCTGGCGTACGCCTTCTTCCGCAGAACTCGCTCGGCATGTTCGCCAGCACGATGCAGTCGTATCGCGAGAGGCTCCAAGAGGCCGCCCGGGAACTGGCTGCGCAGTACGACATGATCAAGTCAGAAGCCCAGCGGCGCCTCGGCACGCTCTTCAACGCCAGCGACTATCCCAGCACGCTTGACGGCCTGTTCGATCTCGAAGTCTCCTACCCGACCATCGAGCCGCCGAACTACCTCATGGCCCTGCACCCAGAGGTCTACCAAGCGGAGCAAGCCCGGGTCCGTGAGCGATTCGAGAGTGCCGTCGAACTGGCCGAGCAGGCTTTCGCCACGGAACTCCAGCGGCTGACCGCCCATCTCGCTGAACGCCTGACGGGCCTGCATGACGGCCAGCCCAAGGTCTTCAGGGACTCGGCCGTGGAAAACCTTCGGGACTTCTTCGAGCGATTCCGGCGGCTGAACATTCGGTCTAGTCCCGAGTTGGATGCCCTCGTCGAACAGGCCCAGCAGACGATCACGGGCATCGAGCCGCAGACGCTCAGAGATTCCAACAGGCTCCGGCAGATGGTCGCCCGGGACTTCGAGCAGATTCAGGCGAGCGTTGGAGACCTGCTCGTGGATCGGCCCCGCAGGAACATTCTCAGGCGCGGTGGTGTTGGAGGTGCAGCATGACCACCGAGATGGAGTTGGTCGTCGGCTGTGATGGTGTAGCCCGGTGCATCTACGACGAGGCACTGGACCTGCGGGAATTCGGGAAGTTGCAGATCACCCGGGCGAGCCATGTCGAGCCAGATGCCGAGGGCTTCTGGTGGGCTGATATGGGGCCGTCAGGCGGGCCGGTGCTAGGGCCATTCAGCACGCGGACGGAGGCGTTGGGGGCGGAGAGGGATTGGCTGACGACGCTGTAGCCCTATAAGTCGATGGCAGCGGAATGCAGGTAAAGATGCTGAAGGGCGATCCCTCTGATTCGCCAGAGGAAGCCGTGGTCTTTGATCGCGCCAAGCGGCGATTCAGACATCGTGAAGTCCAGATAAACATCGCCTGCTTCGATCAGCCGTAGAAATCGAATCACCGAAGGCCACTTGCAATACAGGGCGGACTCCAGAGAACAGGCCGCCGCCCCGTTGTGCGTCCCGGGAGCCACCGCGAGAAAAACAGTCTGGCTGTGTTTCGAAAGCAGGGCTTGCTCGATGGCTTCTGCATCGTATTCAAGCACAGTCACTTTTCCTCGCTGTACGCGAATTGTTCGCTCGTCGGCGAGAAGGTGGAAGCCGAGCGAATCAGGCTTCTTGCTGAACGACGTATAGAGAGCGTTTCGGCTCTTGGTGCCGTCGAAGTAGCAATGCCTACGAAACATGGATTGCTTGTCACTGTCCTCCACGTACCGCGAGGGCGTGCGTGAGAACAGTGTCTGAAGACTCGCGTCAGCCTTGGTCTTCAACTCGATGCCCATGAAGTCGGCGGTCTTGGCGCTGTTCTGTGGAATCCCCAGCGCCTCCTCGATCGCAAGGCCGAAACGCCCAGACCCAGTCTTCCGAACAGGGATAAGACCGCGGTTTCGTAATTCACGCAGTTTCGAGGCGAGAATCTCATGCGGCTGCATCGAAGGAAGGGGCGTGCGATCAAGGTGATCGAGGACCAGCAATCGCAACAGCCGCTGATAGTTCCCGCGAGGCTTCAGTCCGGAACAATACGGCAGGTGCTGCTCGTACAGAATGGCGCTGATGTTCTGAAATTTGAGTTCGAACGCCTTTGGGGGGCGATTGGGAAAGCGTGCTGATAGGTCTCGGTAGAGTTGCGCCTTGTTGACGCTTTCGCCCGCCTGCTCCGCCTTGAGCAGACTGAAGTAGGCGGTCACTGCTGCCCGAACCTCGTCCTCGGACCATCCTCCTGCAGCCTTCGTTGTGTGCCGGTCGCGTGCCATGAGCAAGTCGATATCGCAGTCGTGAGTGGCTAGAGGGCAGCAGTACCGCAAACCCACAAGTCTACGACGCTCCGGCTGTTCCCGCGGCTGCCCCTCTCGCTCTTCCGTCCGTCGCTCTGTCTGCCGGGCATGTTTTCCTTCTTCCGGCTCGCTGCGTTGGCGGCCGGCGTCCCTGTGTTTCGCGTCCCTGCTTCCTTTTTTCCTAGGAGATGCTCTGTCATGAGTGACCTCGAACTGATCGACGCCGTGGCCCAGAAGACCGGCGAGGACTCCCACGAGATTCGGCGCCGGGGCTTCGTGCTGACCGGCCCCGATGACGCTGGCCCGGAGCCGGAGTGCTTGCTGGACGTGCTGCTGGTCGATCTCGATGAACTCGGGACCGTCGACTGGGACGCGCTCGGCTACGGCTGTCGGGCACCGTTCTTCGACCCCAGCACGAAGGCCCGGAAGAAGGCCAAGAAGCAGGCGGCCCGAGCGGCGTGACCTGCTGACCGGCTCGAAGTCTCCAGCGTCCCCAGCAAGCGGCGGGCGTGGATTGTGGTGGAGGTGCCCAAGCCTCCCTGCACCCACGCCCGTCGCTTTTTGTTGTCAAAGTCCGGCATTTCGCGGTGGCGGTGAAATCAACGCCGCCGTCCGGATCGCCCTTTTGGGGATGGCGGAAACGTATTCGCATCCGCCATCCATCCGCCCAATCCAACCATCCAACAGGAACTTCATTTCCATGTTGAAACTCCATGCAGGCGTCTCGAAGAAGGTCGGCTTGCCCGGCTTCTCCAGTGCCTCGGCCTCCTGCACCATCGAGGCCGAACTCGACAGCACGCTCCTTAACGACACGGAGGGCTTTCAGGTCGTCGTGAAGCGGGCCTACCAGTCGTGCGAGCAGGCTGTCCAAGACCAGATCGCCCGGCTGACCAGCGAACCCCAGAGCGAACCCAGCCAGCCGCAGGAGGTCGTCGAGGTGCGCACCAGCCCGGCTATCCAAGGGGCCAGCGTAAACAGGCTCCCGCCGGCCCAGTTCACGAATCAGCCCAGCCCCCGTCCCGCCACGGCTTCGCAGGTCAAAGCCATCCGGGCCATCGCTGCGCGCCGGAAGATCGACCTCGTGGGCCTGCTGCGGGAGCGCTTCGGTCTGACCACCGCGGACGAACTCGGCATCAGGCAGGCGTCAAACCTCATCGACGAGTTGAAGTCCGACGAGTCGACCGCAAGCCCCAGCACCAACGGCCACACGAACGGCAACGGGGCCTACGCAGTCGGAGGTGCCAAATGATCGCCGGTGCTGACCTGCTGCCGGTGCTCACGCCCACGAAGCCCGCCAGCACCAATCCCACCAACGAGGTCGCGGAGAAAATAACCGGCCGGGACTATGTTTCGTGGTCGGCTATCTCGACGTTCCGGACCTGCCCGCTGAAGTACAAGTTCCGCTACGTGGATGGCCTGCCAGAAGAGAGTGTTTCCAGTGCCCTCGTGTTCGGCACCGGGATTCACACGGCCGTCGAGCAGCACTACCAATCGCTCCTCTCCGGTGACCCCAAGCCTGACCTCGATGCCCTGCTGTTCGCCTACCGGAGTGCATGGCTGCCGCACGACCCGGACGCGATCCAGTTCGGCAGCACGGAGACACGGGCCTCGCTGGATGCTCTGGCCGCGCGGATGCTCACAGCCTTCCTGAACAGCCCTGCGGCGAGCGTTCAGGGAAGAGTCTTGGGCGTCGAAGAAGAGATTCGCGGCATGCTGGTCGAGGGCGTGCCGGATTTGCTCGGGCGGGTCGATTTGTTGACCGAGGACGCCGACGCGCTGGTGGTGACCGACATCAAGACCAGCCGCGGCAAATGGAGTCAGGAGCAGGTCGAGGATTCAGGCGAGCAACTCCTGCTGTACTCGCATCTGGCCTCGGAGATCAGCCCCGGGAAGAAGGTCACGACCCGGTTCCTGATCATCACGAAGACCAAGGAGCCGGTCATCGAGGAGCACACGCGGGAGGTCGAGCCAGCCACCGTGAAACGCACCCTTGCGGGCGTGGAGCGGGTCTGGCGGGCGATTGAGTCTGGCGTGTTCTATCCGGCTCCTAGCACCATGTCCTGCTCGTCATGCGGCTATCGGGCTGCCTGTCGGGTGTGGGCAAGGTGAGGGGCCGGGGGGAAAGAGCGGTCGGGGGCGAAACCCTTGGCCGCTTTTTCTTAGGTGTCAAAGACCAAGATGATGTCGTTGTCGCGAGTTGATTGCAGAGTGCCTCGCGTTACGCAGGTCAATCGGGAGGAAACAGGTAAACACACTTCTTGATTCGATACTCGGGATCTTCACCAAAACTGACATCAAAGCGTCCAATCTTTTGCGCAATGGTGCCGCGATTTGCCCCCGATGCGAACTCGCTGTAGGCGTCAATAATCCCATTCTTCTCGTTGGATGTGAACCAAGGGCGGGATACAAAGTCCGCCAACGCCAAATCGTTGCCGAGCGTGACTCGAAAACCCTTGCCGACCTCAGTTACAGCAACGAGCAAGTCGCCTCCGTAGCGAGCCTCTACCCTTCTTAGGCTGCCGTCACTTTTACGAATGTAGCGAGTCGCACCTCCCTCTGGTCCGGTCATCTGCAAGAGTTGTTCCCACGAGAGTGCGAAGTCTGATCTACGTTGTTCCGGGGCACGAGCCTGAGGGACACTGCTTGACGATGTGCGTGGACCTGAACTGCTTCCTTGCGATGCAGGACTGGCCGATGAACTAGGCCGAGAGGGCGACGACCGCAGCGTCTGAATCGCGCCGAAGACCAAGACAACGCTGGCCACACTGCCCACAACAACGAGCCGCCGGGGTGTAAGCCATCCCATTACAGGCGCCGTGCTCGATAGCACAGAAATCTCCTGCTCGAGGGCTAACTTCTGCGCTTGTGCCGTTTCATACTCGGCCCTGAGTGCCTTCGGCACGCAACGAGAGCCGTATTTGTTTGCGGCAGCGTTACCAAGTTGCACATAAGCGGCATGCAGCCTCGCAGTGTGCGCGGCATCAGCGGTGGCTTTTGCTACCTTGCCGGTCGCTTGCTTGGCCCTTTCGAGGAGAGTGGCTGCCTTTGGGGCAACGTCACTTTTCTCTGGCGCGGGAGCGAGTAAGTCCAGCGACTGTCGCAGGGCATGAATTGCGTCTCGATACGGCACTAGTTCGGACGGAAACTTTGGCAGGTCAACGATGGCCTTACCGATCTCATGGTAGAGGCGAGGCAGAGTCGTAGCGCTTAGTGTTGCCAACGACGCCTGCTTTGTGGCGAGCGATAGCGATGTCGTAAACAGCCCGCGCAATTCCCCGCGGTGACGCAATATCTTCGCAATCTGTGCTTCTATCTCGGCGATGACTATCGCTATTGCGATCACGCCGAGCACAAAAACTACTCTCTGCGCGCCTCGTGAGACTTGCTCGCGGACAAGCGCATTGAGAAAGGAAAATAGCCACAAGAACAACAGGGCGGCCACGACTCCTGCTAAGGCTGCAGAAACCTTGGAGCGGCAAACATCCCACAGCCGCCTTCGGCAAAAAAGTACCCAGAGTTGGATTGGCATCCAAGCGACACCAAACCCTACCGCCAGCACGAAGCCGATGGCTCGCAAAGCCATTGGGTCGCTAGACACGTTTTTGATGGTCGCGATTACGCCTTCCGTAACGAAGCGCGACCAAAGGAGCACGCCTGCAAATGCCGCAACAAAACAGGCGCATCGAGCCGTCCATTGCGTTGCTGTCGAGACCAGTGAGACAGGGGGCTTTGCGGTCATCGTCAAGGCTTTGGGATAATCGTTACCAAGTCCCGTCTGCTGTCCTGATCGCCGGTTCGTCATCGGGCGGCCAGACGGTCGGCTTGGGTGTCGTTGTGATCAGATCGACCTTGCGCTGCCCTCTTCTTTCACAACCCGCTGAAGAAGAGGCGACATTCACACGAAGAAGACTCGTGAACTTAGGGCCGCGAAGTTCGATGGTCATGGCTAATGCCCAGTGCGAAAGTGCCAGAAATGCTACTGCACCGTTGGGGGATGGTCCACGGCACAGGGTGGTTGGGCGGCATTGCTATTTGTATCCACCGATGATCCCCGGGCCGGCCGACGGCTGATAGCAAAACGAGAGCGCAGCGGCCCGGGGCGTGACCCCCGGGCATGCGCATCTCGATGAAGCGGGAACAGGCCCGGCAGGGTTCACAGCCGGAACCACTGCTGTAGCCCGGGAAGGCCGATCAGCGTGCTGCCGTCGTTGAGCCGGGCCGTCGAGTAGAAGAACCCCGGCCGAGTCTCTTCGACGAGCCAGCCCGAGCCATAGCCCACGTAGGCCAGCCCATGCTGGTACCACGTGGCGTCAGGCCGCTTCGCGATGCTCTCGTACGTGACGGTCGTTGGAGCCGGCTTCACCAGCGCCACGACGGTCGCCGCACTGAAGGCCACGACGAGATGAGCCACGCAGCCGAGGGCCATCCGCCGTGCCCAGCCCGCCGCCCGGGGCCGAACGAACTGGGCCGCCCGGGTGTAGTTCTCCTTCACCCTCTGCTTCACGACCGGAACATGCGGCCGGACCTTGCCCTCGACCTTTGTGACCATGCCGTCGAGCCTGTTGGAGAGCCAGTACGCAGCACCCATGAGCACGATCACGACACCGAGACCAATCAACGTAGCCATAGAACACCACCCTTTCTGAACTCGAAAACCCCTGACCGCCAGAAGAAAGCCGGGCGGCCACACGGCAGGTGGGCCCAACAAGAGCGCACCCCATGAGCACACCCCGGCCGCTGAGGGCTACCGGATGCTCATGGGATATGCCGCGGTTCTGGCGCGGGTTTAGCGCTCGGCACGGGGGGATGCGCGGCGTAGGGCCAATGCGTCGGGTTGATGGACGTGCATGACCGTGCATCAAGCAGGGTGTTGTTTAATAACCCGTTTTGAGGCCCTTTGGACGGCTCTTCGAGGAGGCGGACCTATCGTCGAAGGGCCGGGACGCAGTTTCGCCCGAGATTTACGCATCGCCGGGCCTTCTTCACCCCTCGAAACGCCCCTGAACTCGCTTCCGAACAGGCCGGGGAGTTGTCGTTTTCAGTGGCCCCGTGGCAGATGACGGTCGCGAACAATGCGAATCCTGCCTGTCAGGGTCGAAGTCGAGGATGGTTCGCGGCACGATCCGAAGCGTCTCCCAAAGTTGCAGTTGTTCACATATGCACCTATTTCGACCCAAATTTGGACCCCTTGCTGGAGCGTGGAGGACGTCGGCCGTGCGCTCAGGGAAGCAACGGGGAAATGTTGAAGGTCGCATGCCAGCCCATTTGGATGCGGTTATTGCCGGGAAATACGCGGGTCTTGAGCCGTAGCGCGCAGGGCGGTTCGGGGGCTATTCTGGGGGGCCAAGAAACCCGAGTCAGCGGTCAGGAACAGCACGCATGGAAGCCGCCACGAGCACGAGCAGGTCGCCGCAGACAGAGCAGGACTTTCTCCGCGCTGTGCTGGCTGAGTTGGGGCGCGTCGTAAACAAAGACCGCGACTTCTGGACCGTGAAGAGCCGGCTGCCTGCGCTCGTGCATGCCGGCGAACTCAGCGTGCTCGGGCTGCTCTTGCTGAAGGCCGTAAACAAGAGCCACACGGAGGTTTTCAAGCACCGGGAGAAGTTAGAGGCCCTGCTTTCCAAGGCTCATCGCGAAATTAAAGGCGAGTGGGAGTCCGGCCTGAAGAAAAGCACCCCGGCGGCACGGAATAAATATCTAAATGATGCCAAGCCTGTCCGGGACGTCGTAAACAAGGCCGTTAAATTCGCGGACAAGTCCTTCAGCCTGCACGACATGCCGCTGATTGGCTTCACCGACAACGTGCAGGACACGCTCGCGGGGCTGGTGGGCAGGATCAGCGCGGCCGTCGAGGTGAAACTCCGGCCGGGCACGAAGGGGGTGGCGGCGGAGCGAGTTCCGGGGGCTGTCTACGGGGCCGTCACGCTGGGGGTGCTCGCGGGCGGCTTGGTTGGGCGGCGCGAAATGACGCCCAAGGAACTATCAGCGGCCCGGATCGCCGTCAGGCTCGGCTCGCAGAAGGACGAGGATGGCGACCCGGAGCCGAAGGAGGTCAGGCGGCTCCGCAAGACGCTCAAGGAACTCGGCCAGCACCTTCCCGAGCAGCGAGCGTAGGCGGCACCCATGGCCAAGAAGAAAAAGAAGGCTGCCAAGAAGGCGAGCGGAGCGGCAGCGGGCCTTGAATTTAACGAGGCCGAACTCCATTCCGCTGAAATCGTCATGTGCGGGGCGGAAGGGCTGCTTAGGTCCGTTGAATACCTGCATTTTGATATCAATGCCGTTTTTAACGCCTTCCCGGTCACCGTGCAGGAAGTTTCACAGACGGGGGGAACTAGCGGGGCCGTGAACGTAGACGCCGGCTTGGACCTGCTGCATCGCTGGTTCATTCGCCGCGACTTCTACGATATGCCGTATCTGCGGGTTTTCGGCCGGGTCATGGGAATCCTGCTCAACCACAGGGGGTTTCAGACGTGCACGGCGGGGGATGTTTTCATGGTGTTCTTGGTCGAAATTCCAGCGCACATGGAGGAACATCATCGCCAGAACCTAGCGGATGGGCAGGAGGTCGATGTCTCGATGCAGCCAGCGAGACGCACGTTCAACAACCGAATGGAAAGGATGTGCCGGGAGCAACTGGCTCGGCCCACCGTCACGCTGGAAGCGGGCCGTGATGAAGCCTACGTCCTCATGGAAGATGGCCAGACGCTTTTTGGCGACTGGCCGCCCCTGAACGACATCCCGGGCCTCGAACTTCACGGCCCCGTCACGCCTGAAAATAGCGCCCGACGGCATTCCAGACGGCGGCCCAGACGCCGCTCGTGACCCTGCCTGCACACGATTGCGCACGATAAATCGTGTTTTTGGGTTAGCGCCATATTCGAAGCGCTATAGCAGGTTAACCGGAAATCGGTGTGCATCGCGTGCAATCGTGCGCAAGGGTTCCCGCCCCCGCTCCCCCGTCCCCCCCGTGACACAGCCGGGCCGCTGGGCGCTGTCCGCTACCCGCCCTTATCGCGACTCAAGTCAGGTTGGAACGATTCTTTTCCAGCCTCACGGCCTTGTTGGAATGAAGCGTGTCGAAGACCCCGTGACTTGTCGTGAATCCAATAGATGTCGATTTGCGGCGGATCGGAATCCCCGCACAGAGACTCGAAAAAGGACGACGACATGCTCACAAACATCGAACAGTTATTACGGCCCAACCCCGCCGGCATCCCCGAGGAAATGAAAACCGTAACTCGGTGGCTCGGATTCAAAATCGTGCCGAAGACGAAGCGTGACGGCACGACTGAACTCACCAAGGAACCACGGCAGGGAGCACGCCCCGACCGAAAGGCCAGCAGCACGAACCCGGCGACGTGGTGCGACTTCGAGACTGCCTACAACGCCGTGCTGGCCGGCCAACTCGACGGCCTTGGGTTCGCACTTGGCGACGGCTGGGCAGGCGTCGATCTCGATGACGCAGTGGCCGAGCGTGAACTGAAGCCCGCGGCACGAGAGGTTGCCTCCGCATTCCAAAGTTACGCGGAGTTCAGCGTCTCAGGAACCGGCGTCCATATTCTGGTTCACGGCGACGTTCCCGCAGGCAAACGGTCGGGCAACATCGAGGTCTACGGGCAGGGCCGCTATTTCACGGTCAGCGGCCAACCCCTGCCATTCTGGCCGCCGGGAACTGTCGAGCCGCGTCAGGCTGAACTTGATGAACTCGTCGCCCGGATCGAGGCGGAACGCGCGTGCATGAGGCCGGCCGGGCAGGCGGCGACGGACAGCCCGGCGTGGCCCGACCCGCCGCCACCCCCGCCCGCTACTGTTGTTGAGATCATCGATCTTGGGCATCGGATATGCCCGCACTTCGGCGACCTCTGGCGTGGCGCAATAGATGTTTATGACGGCGACGCTTCCCGGGCCGACATGGCCCTCATCGGCTCGCTGGTCTGGCTGTGCGGCCCCGGGCAGCAGTCGTTCGTCCGCGACATCGCAACGCAAAGTGGCCTGCGCCGTGAAAAATGGGAAACGCATCGGACGTATCTCCAGCGCACGATCGATGCCGCCTACCGTGATCGTGGCCCGGACGACTTCTACAACTGGCGTCGCCGAGCACCAGCCCTCGACATCACCCCGCTGTCGGCCCCGGGTGGCGACAGCGTTGATGGGTCGCTCGACCTGCGGCGTGCCGTGACGCTGGACGACATCGGCTTTGCCAGACGGCTCGCCGCGGCGGTGTGTGACCGCATCAAGTACGTCGAGGGCTGGCGAAAGTTCATCTACTGGGACGGCCGCCGCTGGGCACTTGATGACGGCGCGTGTGTCGTCCGGGCTGCCCAAGACCTCCGAGACATCCTATGGATCGAATACGCGGCGATTCCTCACGAGGAGAAGACGAAGGCGTCGCTTCAGTTCATTCAGTCCTGCGGCAATGCGAAGCATCTCCAAAACATCGTCTCGCTCACCAAGAGCCAGCAGCCGATTCGGATTTCGCATGACGCGCTGGACCGGCACCGGTATCTGCTGAACGTCCGCAACGGCACGATCGACCTGCGAACCGGCGCGCTGCTTCCCCACGAGCCGGCGAACCTAATCACGCAACTGGCCGCCGTGGACTTCGACCCGCGGGCGGCGAGTGACGACTGGCTATTGTTCGTCAACCAGTGCATGCAGGGCGACCCGGAACTCGTGCGGTTCCTGCAGGTCTCCGCCGGCCTCGCGATCTCAAGTGACGTCAGCCCGCAACTGCTTTGGTGCCATTACGGCCGTGGCGCAAATGGCAAGAGCACGTTCCTCGGAGCGCTTGCCAACATGCTGGGGGACTACGCAGTGGCGGCCCCAGCCAACTTCCTGCTTATGCGAAGGAACGAAAGCCATCCGACCGAAACGGCCACGCTCTACGGAAAGCGGCTCGTGACCGCGATTGAGTGCGAAGGTGGCCAGAGGTTGCGCGAGAGTTTCGTGAAGTCAATCACGGGCGGCGACATGATCGCAACGCGCCGATGCAATGAAGACTTCTGGATGATGGCGCCAACGTGGCAACTGCACGTCAGTTTCAATGACCCCCCGACTATCAACGGCACCGACGATGGCATCCGGCGTCGACTCAAGATTATCCCGTGGCGCGCGCGGTTCGAGGGAGCGAGTCAGGACCCGACCTTGAAGGCCCGGCTCGAATCTGAACAGCACCGCGCCGCCATCCTGAACTGGTGCCTTGCTGGAATCGGCGACTTTATTGCCAACGGCATTCCGATTGCCGGGGCTGTTGCAGAGGCAACCGACGAATACGTCGCCGATCAGGACTCGCTCGGCAACTTCCTCGATGAATGCTGTCACGTTGGGCGACCCGGCTACGTGGTGTTCAACAATCTCATGATGACCTTTCACCAGTGGCTTGAAGCCCACGGTGAAAACCCGCGAGCGTGGAACCGTAAGCGGCTGTCAGGTGAACTCCATCGCCGGGGCTTCTCAAAGGTGCGTCCCTCCGCCGGTGAAGATCGCGGCAAGACCTTGTACACGGGCCTCACATTGGACATCACGCTAGCGCCCAGCCTTTCCCCTTCGGACATCGGACAGCGCTGACTTGGAACAAGAAGGTTCCAGCCACCAGTGAGGTTGGAAGCAATTGTTTCGAAGACGGCCCGCGGCGGACGGCCCACACTCGGGAGGTGCGATCGTGATCCATCAACCCCAACGAGGACCCTTGCTCGTCAAGAAACGGCAAGGGGAAAGAGCAGTGGAAGATAGTACCGCCGTCATGTTGTTGGTCCCCCAGAGCGAGGCCCCGGAAAATAGCAACCTTGAAGTAATCGCCGGCTACAAGGTGCATCCGTTGGCAAGCAAGTTTCCGTTGATCGTAGGACAGGAGTTCGATGATCTGGTCGAGGCGGCCGCCCGGGCCGGACGGCTTTATCCCGTCGAGACGCACCAAGGCTTCTTGATCGACGGCCGCAATCGGCTCCGCGTGCAGGAAGAACTCCGCCGCCGCGACATCGAGATCGAACTGCCCGTCGTCGAGTGGGAGCCGACGGGCGACGAGACGGTCGAGGAGCACATCTGGTCGGTCAACGCGATCCGCCGTCACCAGACTCCCGACCAGCGGGCCGTCCTTGCCTTGGAATTCTTCCCCGCAATCCGTGAGGCGCGGCAGGCCCGTCAGGAGGCGAGCCGCTTCGAAAAAAAAGGGGGCGATGCGGCGGCGGTGATCTCGCCGCCGCCGGACGGGCACGCGGAAAAACCGCGGCGCACCAGCGCGGAAAAAGACGCGGCTAGCAGCGTCGGCGGCTTGGCGACCTTGGCCAATTGCAGCAACTACAAAGCCGGCCTAGCCATCGCCCTGCAGCAGGCTGTTGAGGCGGGCGAGGTGAGCGAGTCCGACATCGCTGAGGTCGCCGCGGGCAAGAAGGCCCTGTGCGATGTCGTGCCGCGCCGGAAAGCGGGCGGCAAGAAGAAGAACCGGGCGGCTGTCTGGGACGAGGCTGACGACGACGAGTTGCACTTCGACGGCACCCCGTCGTTGAACGAAGAGGCGACGGTGAGTTCACCTCTTGAGGCGGACATCGATCGCTTCCTGCAAATGCTGCTGGACGAGACCCCTGTCACGGAGCATCGCGACGCGTGCCGCTTGCTCAAGCAAAAAATCACCGCCATCGAAAAGCAACGCGGTTGGTGACGCCCGACACGACCGCGTCCTGCACAGCAACGATTCCTTCACCCTCCGGAGCCGCGCCCCCGCGGACAAACATGTCCCCTCTCGATCGTGTTTCCCAACTCGGCTTGCCGTCCGAGTTCCCTGCCTTCTTCCCGCCGCAACTCGAACAGTACCGACGATCGATAGCCGAGGGGGCTGATGCCCCCGATGAGTTCGCCGTCGCGTACATGCTCGCTACGGCCGCGACCGCCGCGGGGGCCGACGTGTCAGCCTGTGTGCAGCCCGGGTGGTACGCCCGCTGCAACATGTTCATCGCGGTGGTAGGCCACAAGGGTTCCGGCAAGAGCACGCTCGCGGACAAATGCCTCGCCCCGCTCGTTCACCGCGAGGAGGAACTGCGGGATGCGGCAGTCCACCCGACCGCGGGATGCGTAACCGATGGCCTCGATGACGACGACGAGGATGAAGCCGGCTACGACGATGGATATGGCGACGATGACGATGTGGAGGACGACGATGAGGAAGCCTTTGGCGAGACCGCTCCCCGTCGCCGCCGAGCGGCGGAGCCGCCCGATCCATGCGTCGTGGTGAACGACACTACCGGCCCGGCGCTGCTGCAACTGCTGGAGTACAACCGCCGCCAACTCCTCGTGAACGCCGACGAGTTGACGGCTCAGTTTGCCCGCAACACCGGCGGTACCGACCGGCAGATGTGGTGCGAACTGTATGACGGCCGCCGCCGCCGCCGCGAACGGGCGTCTACCAAGGCCCGCTCCGCCACGCTCGCCGCTCCGTACGCCAACCTGATCGGGAGCGTCCAGCCCGAACTGTTGAAGAAGTTCTACAACGCGCAGGGCGACGACGGTCTGCTCGATCGCATGCTGCTCGTCGGCGACGGTGTGATTCCCGAGGCCGAGTGGCCCCGTGACGCCGACGACCCGATCCTGAACACCGCATGGTCCACGGCGATGTCGCGGCTCCTGCGGATCGAGGAGCATGCGGCAGACGCCATCGGCAATCAAGTCGAGGCGCGGTTCAGTTCCGAGGCCTTGGATGTCTGCAAGGAACTTCTTGCCCGACTCAAAGACCTCGTCGTCGTGCTCGCCGTTCCGGATGCCCAACGGGGCGTGGTCAAGAAACTCGTCCAGCACGCCGTGAAACTCGCCTTGCTCCATCGAGTCGTCCGCTGGGCGGCCGGGGAGTTCGGCGAGCGGGGTCCGCTCGGCGATGTGGACGGCGATGATGCGGCTGCGGCCCGGGACGCCACCCTGTTCTTCCTCGGGCGATGGCTCATCTGGCGAAAGGAACTGACAGGTGGTCGTGCGGTGCCGCTCGCCGGGCCCCTCGGCTTGTCCCGGGCGACCGGTGATGACCCAGTCCTTCAGTCCCTCGCCGCCGTGGCCGCCGGGGCGCAACGCGGCGTCACCGTCATCGAGCGGCTCGTGAGGCTTCTCCGTTGCCGCGGATCGCGGCCCGTCGTGCTCGCCACGCTCACGGCGGTGGAGACGCTGTCCGATGTGTCTCCGGACGAATTGCGGTTCGCTTGCGACTGGCTGGTCGGCAACGGGCACGCGGAGTGGCTCGATCCCGACTGCCGGGTGATCCGTTTCGTTGAGCCCGCATCATCGGTCGAGCGCGGCCGAAGGGAGCCGATGTCCGCCGCGACGGAGCAGGTGAAATGAGCAAGACGAGAAAAGGCCGCTCGCCGCGGACTTTGAATAGCGACCACGGTGGTCTGATCCCGGCCGCAGAACTGTTCGCACGCCCGGGCGAGTTGCCTGCCGCAGACCCCGGGCCGCCGCTGACCCCCGATGAGCAATTTCGGGAGCGCGTCACGGCGGCATGGGCGTGGGTCAAGACGGTGCGGTTTCGCGAGCACGAGCACGAGCGGCTGGCGCGAATGCTCATGGAGATGATCACAGCAGGCAATCGGTAGACGGGTATTCGCAATGGAAGATGCCGCCCCCAAGGCCCAACGCACCTTGCCGATTCGTGTCGACGAGGTCTACACGTTGGCCGAGTTTCAACGCCGCACGGGTCTAGGGCGTAACGGCATGCGTACGGCGCGTAGGCGTGGCCTGCCTGTTCGCCAATGTGGCCGCAATAAGTACATCACGGGGGCGGACTGGGCAGGATTTCTACAGACGATGGGGACGGGGGACCGGGCCGACCGATAACACGAACACAACGCGGTCGTTACAGGCGACCAACCGAACAAGGATACGAATATGACTTCAGATTCAGATCGAGTTCGCGTGTACGTGCGCGAATACCAAGACAGGCCCACGTACGTACTGGAATGGAAAGACCCGATAACAGGGAGGCGGCGGTTCAAGACGACCGCCATCGCCCGTGACAGCCGACGCGGTGAGGCTGAAGCCGAGCGAGCGGCCGGGGATTGGGAGGACGAGTTGAATGCGGGTGCCGTCGGCTCCGTGAGGATGACGTGGGAGAAGTTCCGCGACCTCTATGAGGAACAAAAACTATCGGGACTCGCAGCAGGCACCCGCGACAAAGCCAACGACGTATTCAACAAACTGGAGCGGGAAATCAACCCGCGGTACTTGCGGGATTTGACCGAGGCGCGGCTGTCGCATTTCGTTGCCGTTCTCCGGTCCAGCAGGCTAGCAGAAGACACGATCCGTTCGATCCTCGCGCACATCAAAGCGGCGCTCTCGTGGGCGGTCGAGCAGAAAATGCTGT
>Ga0315903_10001845_pt1 | contig 32007 bp, 36 predicted proteins | sample LakEriMetagenome_7_FD_203524 | JGI IMG/M metagenome (GOLD analysis project Ga0315903, IMG submission 203524) | Freshwater fungal communities from buoy surface, Lake Erie, Ohio, United States - Buoy 2 MA119 | ecosystem: Environmental > Aquatic > Freshwater > Lake | place: USA: Lake Erie, Ohio...
GCAGCAGCGCCTCGAGGCTGAGGGCGTTGGCCTGCAGGCGGTTGGCGGCCCCGCGGGCGGTGGCCTCAGCGGCGGCGCAGTCGGCGGCGGCAAGGCTTAGGGCGGCAAGGCTGGGGGCGGCAAGGCTGGGGGCCACCGCCCAGCTGGTGGTGTGCCAGATGAGCAGCGGCAGCAGGGCGAGGCGAAGCCAGGAGAGGATCAGAGCGGGGCTCCAGCAGTCGCTAGCGATCCTCTCCCACCCTGCCCGGTGGCTTGGCACATCAGCTGGCACCGGGCAGTGGGCACTGGCAGTGGGCAGTGGGCAGTGGGCAGCGGGGAGCGGGCCACGACGACCCTTGGCGATCGCTCACCCCTCGCTCTCCAATTCCCGCCGTGCTTGCTCCAGCTCCTGGCGGTCCGAGGCGCTCATCTCGGGGTAGTGCAGATCCAGCGACAGCAGGCTATCGATCACGGCGGCGGCGACCACCAAACGGGTGAACCATTTGTGATCGGCTGGCACCACATACCAGGGAGCGTCCTGGCTGGCCGTGTGCTGGATCATCTGCTCATACGCCTCCATATAGGCAGGCCAATGGCGGCGCTCCCGCACATCCGCCGCCGAAAACTTCCAGTTTCTCTCGGGCTCATTCAGCCGCTTCAGGAAGCGCCGCTTCTGTTCCTCGTGGGAGACATGCAGAAAGAACTTGCGCACCACGACGCCATTGCGGCTCAGATAGCTTTCGAAATGGCGAATATCCCGGAAGCGTTGTTGCCAAATCTCCGGCCCCAGCCGCTGCTGCGGCAGCTTCTGGCGCTCCAACATTTCAGGATGCACGCGCACCACCAGGGTTTCTTCGTAGTAGCTGCGATTGAAGATGCCGATGCGACCCCGCTCCGGCAGCTGCCGTTGACAACGCCAGAGGAAGTCATGATCGAGATCTTCGGCATTGGGGGTTTTGAACGAACACACCTGGCAGCCTTGGGGGTTGACGCCGCTCATCACGTGCTTGATCGTGCCGTCTTTGCCGGCCGCATCCATGGCCTGAAACACCAGCAGCAGCGCCCAGCGATCCTGGGCGTAGAGCATGTCCTGCAGTTCGGAGAGCAGCGCCACCCCCTCCTGCAGCAGCTCCGCCGCGTTGGTCTTGTTGGAGGGATCGAGATGCAAGGTGTCGCTCGGATCGATCGACTTCAGGCGAAAGTCCTCGCCGTTGCCGACGCGGAAGGGAGCACAGAAGGCGCGGGCGCGTTCGCTGATCTCGGCTCGCTGCATCGGTTGTGGGGGGCTGAGGGCCGCAAGGGGCTCGGGCTGGTGCCGTTCGGCAACCTGAACGGGTTGCGCCGGCAGGGGTTGGGCCCCATGGGGCGAATGGGGCGGCGTTGGCCGCCGCCTGGCGCTGCAGCTGGGTGCTGGAGGCCTGCTGTCAGTCTGGCCAATCGCCGCTGTTGTGCCGGCGCTCGCGGGGATCGTTCAGAGGCTTTTGAGCAGTAATGAGGCACCCATCAGCAGGGCCAGAATTTCAAAGGCCCGCTTCACCAGGCGGCTGCCCTGGGCGATCGCCAGATGGGCGCCGAGGTAGCCGCCGGCCACCGATCCGCTCAGCAGCATCGGCAGCCAGCCCCAGGCGATCTGGCCCTGGCTGCCGAGGGTGAGGGCGCCGGCGCCATTCCAGAACAGCCCCACCAGGATCAAGGTGTAGGCCACGGCCCGGCCGTAATCGAGTCCGAACCACCGCACCAGCCACAGGGTTACGAACAGGCCGGTGCCGGAGGTGAGCGAGCCATTCAGCACGCCGATGGCAAACAGGCCCAGGCCTCCCAGCACCAGCCTGGGGGCATCGAGCCTCCGCGGCGTGGCGCTCACCCCCATGCGGGGGCGGGCCAAGGAATAGCAGCCCAGACCCAGCGTCAGCAACCCCAGCACCAGGGTGCAGAGTCTCGCTGGCAGGCTGAGCACCACGTGAGCCCCCAGCACCACCCCGGGTAACCCGCAAGCGAGGATGAAGGCCGCCAGGCGCGGGTTGAGGGAGCGCTCACGGGCATGGCGCAACGTGGCCCCCACCCCCAAGGCCACGCTGGCCAATTTGTGGGTCGCCAGGGCCAGCGGGAAGTTCAGGCCCAGCAGGATCAGCACCGGCAGCTGCACCAGCCCGGCGCCGCCCCCCGCCAGGGCCGAAAGCAGATTGGCCACCAGCGCAGCGCTGAACAGGCCCAGCTGCAGCAAGAGGTCGGCGGGAGTCATCGGCGGCGGAGGCCGCGTTGATCATCCCCCAGCCCGGGCCCCAGGCGGCGGCGGGGGCGTTGCAGGTGCTGCTGAATCCGGCTTGGTCTTGTTGTTCAGCTGTTCAGCTGTTCAGCTGTTCAGCCGCCCAGCGGCTCGGTCCAAACCATCAGCCAGAGCCAATGTGCCCTTTGGCGTTGTGAGATTGATGGAGAGTTGCTTGACACTAGATCGAAAGCCAGGGGCATGGGTCAGCTGTCCTGATCACCGGGAGCGGCCACTGGCGCGCTGGGCTGGACAGGCTGGCCGGGGGGGCTCCCTCCCTGGTGCCAGTGGCAGACAGCTGGCGGCAGAAACTCCCCGCGACTCGAGTAAAGCCATCCATCTGCTGCATTGCCGCTGCAAGGTACGCCGCTTGTCGTGGCGCACCTAGGGTGGCTGCATCGGCATCTCGAAAAACTCAGCGAGCTTCTGGCAAGGCGCACGCAATTCGCCCTATGCCAGGCAATAGGTCTCTCGCGGCGAATCTCGCGGCGATCATGATTTTTTGACTTGCCCTTAATGATTGCCAGTCACCTCATGCTCACCCCCATCAAGATGCCCTCCTCTCTCAGGACGATCGATCGCCACATGGCGCTGAATCGCTTGTCGATGCTGGCCTTTGGCGTCAGTTTATTGGGGGGTGCTCTCCTGCCGGCAAGCGCTGCGCCCATTACCCATTATTTAACGATTAATCCGATCCGAATTTGCAATGATTCGGGATCATTCTGCGCTCCCACGCCATTTTATCCTAATGAGACCTATAAAATCTATTCTCAGGTTGGCGTTGCCCCGATTTTCCTGCCGACCAAGCAAATCAACAATTCGGCGCTCTTGGCTGTTAACGGCGTAGCCAATGTCTCGGTTGCCGGCAATGGCCAGCATGCAAACCCAACCACCATCAACGCCTGGTTCGCTAACAGCCTGAACTCCGCCCCGGGTACCGTTCTCTTCGGAGAAGCCTGGTTGGGAGCCAACGGCGTTGTGATCAATGGATCCGCTGTGCAAGCCTTTCCTCCCACTGGCAGGCGTGACACATTTGCCCATGAAGTGGGTCACAACCTCGGGTTGGGTCATGCCGACTTTGGCGCCGGGGCAAGCAATAATTTGTTGACGGCTGGATCGAGCAGGCAAATCCCAGATGGAGTGGCCAACATCATCCCCGATGGGCTCAATCTCAGCCAGCTGACAGCCAGCCAAAAGACCAAACTGCTCAGCAGCCCCTTTCTGGCACCCGTACCCGATGTTTTGGTCGATACAAACGGTTCAACGCCGTTCAGTACCGATGACTTTTTCTTGGTGAAGTTTCAGCCCGGCACGGGTGGCAGCAACGTCTTTTTGAAAAGCCTGACACTCGATTTAACACCAGTTAATGCCTTTTTTGATGCAACCAATTTGCCGCCTGGCTACTCCGGATCGCCTTTTGCGATTTCTCCCACCGATTTGGTCGGCCTTTCGGCTTCCGATATTACGTTGGTGGGTGGCAATGCGGCGCTCAACGGCCAGCAGAAGCTGAAACTCACTTTTGCCGATAACGCCTTTAAATCAGGCGACAGCTTTCGCTTTGGAGTTGATGTTGACTTGTTCAGCGCGATTGACGCCTTCGGTGCAACACCAACGGAATTAATTGGCAGCTTGTTCTCGTTTGAATTCAGCGACGGCTTTGCGGCCGTTTCTGCTCTTGATGACAGCCTTTCCGCCTCTTCAACTTTGCCGACTGACATCCCCACGTTCGTCGGCGATCCCAGTGGCGGACCTGCTGTACCGCCAGGAACAATCACGGGTGGCTCGGATCCGGTTACCGTACCAGGACCATTGCCAGTCTTGGGAGTGTTTGCTGCGCTGCGCTGTGCAAGGAAACTGAGAAAAAGGACCAGAATCGCCAGTTGTTGAGCGCGCTAAACGTGGGCCGGCCACTTCTGTGTTTGCTTTGCTTGGGCATGGTTTTTCAGCTCATGACAACCAGTTGTGGCCACGGCTTTGCCGCTGTTGCTGCCAATGACAGCATCACCCTGCCGCCCATCACCAGGGTGGTGCAATCATCCAACAAAGCCTACAGCTTCCGCATCTTTACCACAGACAATTGGCGCACCCCCTTCCCCCAGGGGGTCTTAACCACTGGCTCGAATGCCAAGCAGCCTCTCGCTTGGCGCGGTAAACTGCCCCAGCATTATGGCCCGCGATACGTTCTGGTGACTTCAACAGGTGAGGTGATTCTTGTTGATGGTTGGCTGAACACGAAACCCACGCCCGCGATTGCAATCCTCTTTGGGGGCAAGGGATCATGGCTGAGTTTTGAGTTTGACGCTGTGGCTCGTTCCCTCGGAGTTCCCCTCTCGCTCCTGGCCGAAAAAGCTAGACTTGGCAGCTGGTGGATCTCCGGTAAACCGTATCTCGATACATCCGAAACTCGGCTGTTGATTCCAGCTGGTGGCAAAACTCTCGTGGTTGATTTGCGTCGGCAAACGTTGGGCTCCCAGCAGCGGGAAGCACGCTAGCTGTGCTCCTTCAGGCATCGCATCGCCGCAACGAATCGTGTTGTGGGATAAAGCCTGGCAACTATTTTTGCTTCGTCGTCCGTAGGGTCAACCACAGAGCAGGCACTTGCGAGGATAGGTTGCTCCCGTGAGGTGTTTGCCGGCCTGTTGTTGCTGCGCAAGCCTTTGACCAACCGCAATGCTTCGGCCGGCCCTGGGGTAGCGGCGTTGTCGTAGCTGGCGATGCGCTCCGCTGCTGCCACATAGCTCGCCGCGCCGGATTGCCTGAACTTGGCCTCAACGACGCGGTGGGACTCTTGGTCCTTCGCCTGGCTGCCAGGACGGCAGCGGCTGCGGCCCGCGGAACCAGGTGCTCATCAGCGCCCGCACCATCGGCGCCGCCACGGTGCCGCCATAGCCGCCGGAGTTCTCCCCAAAGGCCACGATCACCAGCGTGGGGTGATCGGCTGGCGCATAGCCGCCGAACCAGGCATGGTCGGGGCGGGGAGGATCCTCGCCGGTGCCGGTCTTCCCGGCCACCGGCGGCAGGCTGGGATCGTTCAGCACCTTGCCCGTGCCATCGGTCACCGCCATCCGCAGTCCCTTGCGCAGCACCCGCAGGGTTTCCGGCTTGAGGCCCAGGCGAGCCCGTGGCGTGGGTCGCTCGACCAGGTGGGGCGTGACCAGCCAGCCTCCGTTGGCCACGGCGGCATAGAGCCTTGCCATCTGCAGCGGCGTCACCAGCACCGCCCCCTGGCCGATGGCCGAGGTGATCGTGTCCACCGAGGTCCAGGGTTCGCCCAGCACCTTCTTCTTCCAGGCTGGATCGCCCAGCAGCCCGGCGGTTTCCTCATCGCTCAGCTCCACGCCGGTGCGGCGGCCGTAGCCCAGCCGTCGCGCCGCCTGGAACAGCGGCTCCGGGCCCAGTTTCAGCCCCAGCTGGTAGTAAAAGCTGTTGCTGCTCACCGCCAACGCGAACGGGAAGCCGATGGCGCCAAAGGCGCCGTGGTCGGCGTAGCACTGGCCGTCGTAACAGAACGACCCCATCGTCGGCAGGGTGGAATCGGGCTTGAAACGGCCCGATTCGAGCGCGGCGATCGTGGTGACGATTTTGAAGGTGCTGGCCGGCGGAAAGCCCTGCAACGCCCGGTCCAGCATCGGCGCCTCCGGACGGTTCAGCTCGGCCCATTGGGCTGTGCTGGGGCCTTCCGAGAAGATGTTGGGATCGAAGTTGGGGCGGCTGGCCATCGCCCGGATTGCCCCGGTCTGGGGATCGAGCGCCACGATCGCCCCCTTGCTGACGCCATCGAGGGCGCGCTCAGCCGCCTGCTGCAGATCGAGATCGAGGCTGAGGCGGAGATCCCGGCCCGCCCGCGCCGCCTTCTCGCCCAACAGCCGCTGCACCTGCCCCGCGGCGTTCACCTCCAGCTGTTGGCCACCCCATTCGCCGCGCAGCCGCGTCTCGAAGGCTCGCTCCACGCCGCTGCGGCCAATGCGGTCGCTGATGCGGTAGCCCTGCTCCCGCAGCTGCTTGTACTCCTCCTCGGTGATGCTGCTCGTGTAGCCGAACACATGGGCCCCGAGCCGGCCGTAGGGGTAGTGGCGCAGTACATCCGCCGCCACCTCCAGGCCCGGCAGCGTCGCCTCCCGTTCGCGGAAGCGCAGCACCTGCACCGGGCTCAGCGGTCCGGCCAGGGCGATGCGATACCCCTCAGCGTTCTGGCCGTGTTGGCGGCGCTCCTCAAGCCGTTGGGGCGGCAGGTTCAGCAGCACCGCCACCCGATCCCGCAGGGCCGGCCAGCGGCGCTCATCCACCAGCCGGGGCTGCAGGTAGAGGCGATAGGCCAGCCGATTGCTGGCCAGCACCCGGCCATGGCGATCCAGCAAACGGCCGCGCACCGGATCTCGGGGGATCAGCCGGATCCGATTTTCATCCGCCAGGGACCTGTTCTCGGCCCCATGCAGCAGCTGCAGCCAGGCCAGCCTGGCGGCGATGGCGCCCGCCGCCAGGAGGATCACGGCCAGCAGCACGGCAGCCTGGGAGCCAACTCCCGAGCGCCGCGTGGGTCCAGGCAGAACCGCCATCAGGCGGCGTCGACGGGCTCCGCCGCGGTGTCCTGCAGGCGCCGTTCCAGCAGGCTCAGGCGCTGGCCGATTTGGCTCAAGGTTTGGCGCAGCTCGGCCAGGGCCGGGCCATCCGTGTCAACCGCACCGATCGGGTCGACGCCTGGACTGCCAGCCGCCGCCGCCCGGGCCGCCCCCACGCCGGTGCCGCTGCTTGTGCTGGTGCCGGTGGCCGTGGGCTCGGCGCCCACATCGCGCACCTCCACTTTCATCACCGGATTGCCCAGGCCGGGCTGGATGCGGTCGAGGTTGTCGCGCAGCTGGCTGGCCGCCGGCTCGCCTTCCTGGCGCAGCTGGCCCAGCGGATCGCTGGCGCTGCCATTGAAGGCCGCCATCACCTCCGAGGGGCCGCCGCGACGCGCCCGGTCCACCACCGCCAGGCCCACGGGCAGTACGTCCTGCATCAAGGTCAGGCGGAGAGCATCCAGGGGGTCGGTGGCCATTGGGCCGGAACAAGGGATCTCATCCAGTTTGAACCCCGCGGGGGTGGGGCGGCCGTGGGCCCATCAACACCACCTCCGAGCGAGGTCCGGAAGGCCGCCGGCCCGTGGCGGGCGCTCAGGGCTGCTGGGGCCGCTCGATCGCCGGCGCCAACACCTGCTGCCGGCAGGACTGGCTGCCGAACCACCAGCCGGCGCCGAAGACCAGCACCATCACCGCCGTCAGCGGCAGCAAGGCGTGGCGGGTGCCCTCGTGGCCGAGCCATTCACCCCAGCCCCGCAGCACCCGTTCGCGGTCGAAGCGGCGGCGCTGGCGCTGGGTTTCGCTGACGCGACGCCGCAGGGCCCGGCTCACCCAGCGCTCAAAGGCGCGCTTCTTGGTGATCGCCATCTTGCGCTCCACCTCAAGCAGGTGGCCAGCGCTGAGCTCGGGGTTGAAGGTGCTGATCAGCTCCAGCGTCTTGAGGAACATCTCCACGGCCCCGTCCTTGATGGCCAGATCGTCGGACTCCAGCTGGTCCCAGTCGATCTCGGGATAGAAGCGCAATCGGTTGGCCTGGATCTGCTCCTCGCTCAACTGGCCGGGCTCACGCAGCCAGCGATCCGTGTTGGCGTCGAAGCGGCGCCAGTAGAGGAAGGGATTGAGATAGACGGTGCGGCCCGCCAGCTGGATGCTGTCCTGCTGGAGCTTGCGCTGCAGCTGCAGGTCCTGCTCAGCGCCCAAAGCGTTGGTCACGGTGGATGGGGTCGCCGGAACGGGCCGATGGTATCGATCCTCCCCGGGGCCGGCCAGCCCCAGGCCCCGGCTCCCACGCTTTGCGGGCGGTGGGGCCGGGGCGCTGGGCACACTGGGGGGGCATTGCGCCGGGTTGTTTTGGAGTCGCCGCAGAGCCTGCGGGGCATGGTGGATCTGCTGCCGGATCGCACGCCCCTGTGGCAGCACATTGAGGCCACCGCCCAGAGCCACTTCCGCCGCGCCGGCATCCGCGAGATCCGCACGCCGCTGCTGGAGGTCACCGAGCTGTTCGCCCGCGGCATCGGCGAAGCCACCGATGTGGTGGGCAAGGAGATGTACAGCTTCCTCGATCGCGGCGACCGCAGCTGCACCCTGCGGCCCGAAGGCACCGCCTCGGTGGTGCGGGCGGCGATCCAGCACGGCTTGCTGGCCCAGGGACCGCAGCGCCTTTGGTACGGCGGGCCGATGTTCCGCTACGAGCGGCCCCAGGCGGGCCGCCAACGCCAGTTCCACCAGATCGGCGTGGAGTTGCTGGGCGCCGCCGAGGCCCGCTGCGATGCCGAGGCGATCGCCGTGGCCTGGGATCTGCTGGCGGATTTGGGGGTGCGGGGGCTGGAGCTGGAGCTCAACTCGCTGGGTACCGCCGAAGATCGCAGCCGCTATCGCGCCGAACTGGTGCGTTGGCTGGAGGCCCAGCGCGAGCGCCTCGATCCCGATTCCCAGCAGCGCATCGCCACGAACCCCCTGCGGGTGCTGGATTCCAAGCATCCCGACACCCAGGCGTTGCTGGAGGGGGCCCCCACCCTGGCCGATGCCCTCTGCGGCGAGAGCCATGAACGCTTCGCCCAGGTGCGCCAGGCATTGGAGGATCTGGCGATCCCGTTTCGGCTCAATCCCCGCCTGGTGCGCGGGCTCGACTACTACAGCCACACCGCCTTCGAGATCACCAGCGACCAGCTCGGCGCCCAAGCCACGGTCTGCGGCGGCGGCCGATACGACGGACTGGTGGAGCAGCTGGGTGGGCCGGCCACACCCGCGGTGGGCTGGGCTTTGGGTATGGAGCGGCTGGCGCTACTGCTGCAGGCGGGCCCTGGTCTGCCCGCCGAGCCAGCCGCCGATCTTTACGTGATCAGCCGCGGAGCCGAGGCCGAACGCCAGGCGTTGGTGCTGACGCGCCAGTGGCGCGGCCAGGGGCTGGCGGTCGACCTGGATGCCAGCGGCGCCGCATTTGGCAAGCAGTTCAAGCGGGCCGACCGCAGCGGCGCTGCTTGGGCGGTGGTGATCGGCGACAGCGAAGCGGCCGAGAGCATGGTTGTGCTCAAGGATCTGCGCGGCGATCAACCGGAGCGGCGCCTGGCGCCGCAGGCTGTGCCGGTCGCCCTCGGGCGAGGTTGAGCCACCGGGCCAGCGTGGCTGCGGCTGCTTGCGGCCCTCTGCCGGCTTGGGATCTCAGCCAACAGCCCGGCGCAGAAGCCCCGCCAAGTTCGCGTTGAAGCCCAGACGTTTGACGCTGCGCAGCAGGGATGGAGCGGTGCTCACGAGGCCCAGTCCCTGGCGCTGAGCCAGGGCCAGAGGCGAGGCCTCGGCGGCCCGCAAGGCCACCTGCGGATGGCTCTCGATCCAGTCGCTCTCGGTCTGGTCACTGTCGATCCAAACACTGTCGATCCCAACACTCTCGATCCAGTCATTGGCGATCCAGTGCGACAGGATTCAGTCGCGGGCGAGCAGGACGTGTCACCCCCTCGGCTGCAACGGAGCCAGCCCCACAACGTTCTCCCCGATCTCCTGGAGACACCCCGCTCCCTGAGGTTGGCTGATCGAGATTCGTGTGCTCACGCAACACAAAAAAGCGGATCCCTGGGATCCGCTTTGAGGGAAAGCCTAGTGCTGGCAGGGATCAGGCCGAACCCACACCCACGTAGGCCCCGTAGAAGAAGAGGCCCACCACGAAGATCACCGCCATGCCTCCGGCGGTGGCCACCAGCCAGAGAGGCAGGGTGCCTTCGGTCCAGCGGCTCTTCCAGGGCACGGCCGGGCGCCCGTCCGGGAGGCGATCGGGGATGCGCCCGTCAGGAAGGGAGGATTTTTTTCCGCTCATTGTGGAGAACTCCCAGTCAGTTGAAGAAGTAGCTGGCGAACAAAACGCCGGTAACGAACACCAGGAGCAGCCCAAGATAAAGGCTGGTACGGTTGAGCTCGACTGGCAAATTGTTGGGATTGGGATTGCGCTGCATGGCGAGAATCAGCGGCGGATGAACTGCATGGCCGCCAGGGCTCCCAGGAAGAACACCGTGGGAATGCCGAGGGCGTGAAGAGACAACCAGCGAACTGTGAAGATCGGATAGTTGCGGGGTGTGGTGGAGGGGGTGGGGGTCATCGCTTATTGCAGGCGCTGGTCAAGTGTGGACTTGCCCTCGTAGCGCTGGCTCACCACCGGCGCTTTGGATTCCTGGGCCTGGAAGTAGGCATCAGGGCGGGGAGTGCCGAAGGCGTCGTAGGCCAAGCCCGTGGACACGAACAGGAACCCAGCCAGGAAGATGGCGGGCAGGGTGACCGCGTGGATCACCCAATAGCGGATGCTCGTAATGATCTCGAAAAACGGGCGTTCCCCCGTTGATCCGGCAGCCATGGCAGCAGGCACTCAGCGGGGAGATCCTAGGGGCCCGAGGGCTGGCTCCGGCCGCGACGGGCCGGCTTGGTTACACAGGGACGCAGTTTGCAGCGAACCGGTTTGCAGCCAACCGGTTCGCTGCGAACCACTTCCAAGCCAACCAGGTTCAAGCGAACCACTTCAGAGCAAACCAGATTCAAGCCAACCAGTTGCCCCTCAGCCGACCCAGCGGAGCAGCACGCCGCGCTCCCCCAGCACGAAGCCCTTATCACCCGTGAACAGGATGCGGTTGAAGTTCCCCGCCTGTTCCGCGCCAACGGGATCGCGGTTCCAGCTGCCGCCGCCGTCGCGGCTGACCAGCAGGGTGCCGCTGCCGCCACCGGCCCAGAGCGTGCCCTGGGGATCCCAGGCCAAATCGAGGTAGCCGTAGCCATTGGTGATCGGAATCACAGGCTTGCTCCACTGCTCCAGGTCGTCGGCGTCGCTGTTGAAGCGCATCTGGGCCCCGCGCGAGAGCATCCACAGCCCCTGCTGCGGCTGGAAGCCCATCGACTGCAGTCGCTGGCTGCTGATGCGCTGGTGGGGTTGCCAGGTGGCCTGGCCGGGGGTCCAGGTGGCGAAGAAGTTGCCGAGGCTGCTGACGCTCACGTAGCTGCCATCGGGGCTGCGGCGCAGATCGCGCACGGCGCCGGCGGCGTCGCTGACCAGGGCCTGCCAGCTGGCTCCCGCATCCGAGCTGCGGTAGATGGCGCCCACGTTGGTGGCCAGTTCGGCCTGGCGAGGGCCCAAGGCCGTAATCAGGTACGGCTCGCCGGGCAGCTTGGTGTCGAGCAGCAGGCGGGTCCAGCTGCGGCCCGCGTCATCGCTGTGCAGAAGCAGGCCGGGCTGGCCGACGATCCAGCCCTCCTTGCCTTGGAAGTCGATGCTGATCAAACGGAAGTTTTCGTCTTCTGGCAGATCCAAAGCGCGGGGCTGCCAGCTGGCGCCGCCGTCGTCGGTTTCCATGATCAGGCGGTTGCTGCCCACCAGGAAGCCGTTGTTGTCAGAGCTGAAGGCCACGTCCAGGGCGTTGGAGCTGGTCTCGAGGGCCACCGGTTGCCAGGGGCTGGTGTCGGCGCTGGCCAGGCGGGTGGAGACGCAGCCGGAAAGGCCCAGGCCGATGGCCAGCACCAGCAGCAGCTGGATCAGCGCGCCCAGCAAGGGCCGGGGCGTCGGGCGGGAGGGCAGGCAGGTCACGTCAGCGCAGGGAGTAAAGGGAAAGGAAAAAGGCGATCGCCAGGGCGAAGCCGGTGAAGATCAGCACGTTTTTCTGGCCGGGTGTCAGCCGGTTGACGCCCAGGCCGAAGTTGAGGTTCTCCTCAAAGCCGCTGGGCTTATCCCGCGGGCCGATGTCGCGGAAGGCGCCAACCCGGCTGCGGCACACCGGGCAACGGAAGCCCACCGGATCGAGGGCGCTGAACGGGGTGCTGGGCGGAATGTTCAGCTTGCGGATCCCCTCGGCGGGGTCGTACACGAATCCGCAGCTGCGGCATTCGAAACGGTGTTGGTCGGGGTCGTCAGCCGGGGCGCTGGCGGCGGATGTCCCAGCGCCAGATGCCACAGCGCCTGATGCCACAGCCTCCGGTTGGGGGACAGCCTCAGTCGTGGTGGCGGCTGCTTCGGGATCGGGGTCGCCCGCCGCCATCGCGCCAGCGGCCTGGTCAACCGCGAACGAGGACCCATCGGACCCGGCCAAATCGTCGGCCGGATCGGCCGGTGCCGCGGCGGCTGGGTGATCGTTGCTCATGCCAGGGCCTGATCGGGCGAGCCGACTCTATCCAGCTCCTCTCGAGCCGCCGATTCCTGGGCAGCCACGGTTCGCCCCGATCCCCAGCACCCGGCGGTTGATGCCAGACTGACGGCGCTTCAGCCAGGTCCGAATGTTTGTGCTGTCCGGCTACGACGCCTTTCTGGGCTTCCTGCTGATTTCAGCGGCGGTGCCCGTTCTGGCGTTGGTGGCGAACAAGCTGCTCTCCCCCACCAGTCGCGAAGGAGAGCGCACCCTCACCTATGAGTCCGGCATGGAGCCCATGGGTGGAGCCTGGATTCAGTTCAACATTCGCTACTACATGTTCGCGCTGGTTTTCGTCATCTTCGATGTCGAGACCGTGTTCCTCTATCCCTGGGCAGTGGCCTTCCATCGGCTCGGCCTGCTCGCCTTTGTTGAAGCGCTGGTCTTCATCGCCATCCTCGTGGTGGCGCTGGCCTACGCCTGGCGCAAGGGCGCCCTCGAGTGGAGCTGAATCAAACGACATCCCATGACCATCACGCCCGCCTCAGAGAGCCCTTCTGTCGCCGCACTACGCGATCTGCGTGCTGCTTCCTGTTCCCCGGTGGCCCCGCCCAAGGTCACGAACGAACTTTCCGAGAACATCATCCTCACCAGCCTGGATGATCTGCACAACTGGGCCCGGTTGAGCAGCCTCTGGCCCCTGCTCTATGGCACAGCCTGTTGCTTCATCGAGTTCGCCGCCCTGATCGGTTCGCGGTTTGATTTCGATCGCTTCGGCCTGGTGCCTCGCTCCAGTCCCCGCCAGGCCGATCTGCTGATCGTTGCCGGCACGGTCACCATGAAGATGGCCCCGGCTCTGGTTCGCCTCTATGAGCAGATGCCCGAGCCGAAATATGTGATCGCCATGGGTGCTTGCACGATCACCGGTGGCATGTTTTCGGCCGATTCCACCACAGCGGTGCGCGGCGTAGACAAGCTGATCCCTGTGGATCTCTACCTGCCGGGTTGCCCGCCGCGCCCTGAAGCAATTTTTGATGCGGTGATCAAGCTGCGCAAAAAGGTGGGTAACGAGGCACTGGCTGAGCGTGGCCGTTTGCTGCCCAGCCATCGTTATTTCACCATCCCCCATCAGCTGAAGCGGGTGGCGCCGATCATCACAGGCGCCTATCTGCAGGCCGAAACCCAGCAGGCGGCCCTCGCCGCCGCCGCCGGCCTACCGGTGGCCACCACCAGGGCCCAAGCCATCGATACCGTTTCCGCCACCACGCCGTCCGCCACCAGCTCCGATGCCTGAGGACAACATGGCTCCCGCCGCCGCGGACACCCTGCTCGCACCCACCCCTGGGCCGTTGAGCAGCTGGCTCACGAGTCAAGGCTTTGATCACCAGGTGCTTCCCCCCGATCACCTGGGCGTGGAGGTGTTGGCTGTGGAGCCCGCTTTTCTGCCACTTCTGGCCACTGCCCTGAGAGCCCGCGGCTTCGACTACCTCCAATGCCAGGGCGGCTACGACGAAGGGCCAGGAGGTCGATTGGTGGTGTTTTATCACCTGATGGCGATGGCTTCCATCGCCGATTGCCTGGCCAAGGTTCCCAAAGGTGCAGCCCTGCCGAAAGACCAGCGTCCGGAAGAGGTGCGCATCAAGGTGTTTCTGTGCCGTGCTGGCGATCTGCGGGTTCCCAGCTTGTATGGGCTATTCCGGGGTGCCGACTGGCAGGAACGGGAGACCTTCGACATGTTCGGCATCCACTTTGATGGCCATCCCCATCCCAAACGATTGCTGATGCCGGAGGACTGGAAAGGCTTCCCACTGCGTAAGGACTACATCCAGCCTGATTTCTACGAACTGCAGGATGCTTATTGATCCCTATTGCTGCTTCATCCCATGCCTTGACAAAATTAGGACTGGCTTCGATCAAAGAAGCCAAAGCATTTGATTTTTGGCAAGGTCTTTACGCTCGGTCTCGAAGCGGAACGTGCCTATACAGGTTTTCCTTCCCTTCTATAGCTGATTGAATCAGCTCATCCCTCGGCCGGATGACCTACCGTTTTTTCCCAGCGCTGGCGCCGGTAGAAACGCATCACCGCTAGGGCCAAGCTACGGGAATCGTGGCGAAGTGTGGCTGTGGGTCGAGCTCCCTGCATCGGCGCCAGCATCACTTCATAGCCCTGATTCTTCAGGGCAGCCGGCTGGCAGCGCACCGGTTCGGCTCCTCGCAGCAGATAGTTGTCCAGTAAGGGTGAGGGTGGAAAGCGATCCTGGGCTAGCACCGCCGTGAAGAGACGTTTCTCCACACCAAGGCTGGCCAGCTGGGCTTCGATCGCCCGCAGATGGCCCTGCACGTCTAGCCCATCGGTCTCACCAGGCTGGGTCATCAGGTTGCAGATGTAGAGACGGGGTGCCTTGCTGCGGCCGATGGCATTCACCAGCTCCGGGACGAGCAGGTTTGGTAGCAATGAGGTGTAAAGACTGCCCGGACCCAGCACGATCAAATCGGCGTTGGCGATCGCCTCCAGCGCCCTGGGCAGGGCGGGAGGTCGTTCCGGCGTGCAGCCCAACCGCACAATCGGGCTGGAGGCATGGCCAATCTCCGATTCCCCTTCAATCCGCTCACCGTTTTCGAGTTCCGCCCAGAGCCGCACATCCACGTTGGTGGCCGGAACCACCTGCCCCTGCACCGCCAGCACCCGGCTGCTGGCGGTGATGGCCGACTCCAGGCTGCCGGTGATCGCCGTCAGGGCCGACAGGAACAAGTTGCCGAAGCTGTGGCCCTCGAGGCCGCTGCCGGCGCGAAAGCGGTACTGGAACAGTCGCGTCAGCAGGGGTTCTTCGGTGGCCAAGGCCGCCAGGCAGTTGCGGATGTCGCCCGGTGGTTGAACCCCCAGCTCCCGCCGCAGCACGCCGCTGCTGCCGCCATCGTCGGCCACGGTCACAATCGCCGTGAGATTGCTGCTGTAGCGCTTGAGGCCGGAGAGCAGGGTGGAAAGGCCCGTGCCACCGCCGATCGCCACGATCGCTGGGCCACGATTGAGCCGGCGCTGGGCCAGCAGGGCGTCCACCAGGTGGGTGTCCTTCTCCGGGGCAAGGGCCTGCTGGATCGAGCCGAAGCTGCGGCTCTGCCCAAGCCAGATCAGCCCGCCCCCCACCACCAGAACAAGCGGACCGGTAATGCCCCGGGGAAGGATCTGGGTCACCTTGGCCAGGCTCCATTTGACCGCCTCCAACGCCCAGTAGATCGGTTGCAGGTCCGCCCAGATCGCCGCGCCGAGCAGGGCGATCAGCAGGCCGATGCCGGAGGTCACCAGCCAACGCTTCACCACCAGGCCGGGCTGCAACCAGCGGGCAGCGCGGCGGGAGCGGCTCATCAGGTCCTGCTGCCGCAACTCGCCACGCCCCAACCAGCCTGGGCGGCCGGGCGGGTCCAAGGTTCGGCGCCGCTTGAGGCGAAACGCTGCAGGGCCGCGGCGGGACAAAGGAGCTGGGGAGTTGACAAGTTTTGAAACTCTACGAACAGCAACCGCTCCCCCCAGCCCCCGCGGGGGGCCGCGGTGGCCAGGATGGTGCTGTCCCAGCGGCGTCGGCCCGTGTTTGCCCTCTCCTCCGCCGATCCGCGACCGGCCGCCGTGGCCCCCGGCAACCGTGGTGGCGCCGACCAGCCGGTCGCCGAGATGCGGGCGCTCACGATGGGATGGGGCGGCCGTCCGGTGCTCGATCGCGTCGATCTGTCCCTGGGGAAGGGAGAGCGGCTGATGGTGGTGGGGCCCTCCGGTGCCGGCAAGTCCACCATCCTGCGGCTCCTGGCCGGGCTGCTGCTCCCCAGTTCAGGCCAGTTGCTGATCCACGGCGAACCACAGCGCTACCTGCGGCTGGACCAGCGCCATCCGCCCGATGTGCGCCTGGTGTTCCAGAACCCGGCGCTGCTGGGTTCCCTGACCGTGCGTGAGAACGTGGGTTTCCTGCTCTATCGCTTCAGCCGGTTGAGTGAGAGAGAGATCCGCGAACGGGTGCGGAGCGCCTTGGAGGCGGTGGGTTTGGTGGGAACCGAAGAGTTGCTGCCAGGGGAGCTGAGTGGCGGCATGCAGAAACGGGTCAGCTTCGCCCGGGCCCTGATCGAGGACCCCGCCATGGCCAATGGCCAGCCCCCTCTGCTGCTGTTCGATGAGCCCACCGCTGGCCTCGATCCGGTGGCTTGCACCCGGGTGGAAGACTTGATCGTGCGCACCACGGAACTGACCCACGCCTCCTCGGTGGTCGTGAGCCACGTCTTGAGCACGATCGAGCGCTGCGCCGAGCAGGTGATCCTGCTCTACGAAGGCCGCTTCCACTGGCGGGGCCAGCTCGAGGAGTTCCGGCGGAGCGATAACCCCTACGTTGTCCAGTTCCGTAGCGGTAGCCTGCAAGGCCCGATGCAGCCCAGGGAGCTCTGAGATATGCGGCGCAGTGTGCGGGAGGCGCTGGTGGGCTTCTCGATCCTGGCGGCCGTGGCCGGGGGGCTGGGATTGTGGTTCTGGCTGAAGGGCGTTTCGCTGCAGCGCAACACCTGGACGATTCAGGCGCGGTTCAGCAATGCCGCCGGCCTTGCGGTTCGCTCGCCGGTGCTGTTCCGGGGTGTGGTGGTCGGCAACGTACGTCGCATCCGGATCACGGACCAGGCGGTGGAGGCCGAGCTGGAGATCAACGATCCCCATTTGCGGCTCGCCAGGCCGGTGCTGGCGCGAGTTGGCACCGGCTCATTGCTGGGAGGAGACGCCATCGTGGCGCTGATTCCCAGCGGCCGGGCCCAGCCAGCCAGCCTGGTGGATCCTCGCAGCCGCCAGTGCGACAACAGCCGCATGGTTTGCAGCGGCGGTGAGGTGCGGGGTTTCGTGGCTCCGTCGTTGGCGGATGTGACAGAAACGATGCAGCGTCTGTTCAGCGAAGCGGAGCAGCGGCGGCTGGTGCCGGAGCTGGTGGCCACCACCAAGGCCTTTGGCGCGACAGCCGATCGGGCGGATCGTTTGATCGCCGATACGCAGCGGCTCTCCCGGGAGCTGCAGCGGGCGGTGAGCCAGGCTGATCCGATCTTGCGCAATCTCGATCGCGCCTCAGCGAATGCCGCCCGGGCCACCGGCAACGCCGCGAACGTCACGGCAGCCCTCGACAATCCACGCACGATCGCCGACCTCAAGAACACCCTGAACAACGCGAGCAAACTGACCGCCCGCTGGGAGTCCGTGGGCGGCGATGTTCAGAAGCTCACCAACGATCCCCAATTCATCGGTGGGATGCGCAGCGTGGCGGTGGGGCTAGGCAAGTTCTTCGATGAGCTCTACCCGGCCCAAACTGACGCCGCCCGCGAGCGGGAGCGGCGTCATGCGGCAGATCAGGAGCGAGTCCGTTTGCAGCGCCAGGCCGATCAGGAACGGTTGGCACCACGGACAGGCTCCTAACCTCATCTCTCACCCGAAGGTGAGCCATCGCGATCCTGGAGGTTGTTGACCGCAGAGGTTTGGCTCAGCCGACCTTTGGGGAGAGAATACGGCTGCGAAGGCGCCTGGAGAAGGCGTATGCGGAGGCTGCACCAACCAAGGGCAAAGGCCCCGGCACTGGTTCGGCAAGCACAGTAATCTTCTCGGAGGTTCCGGTTAAATTCCAGACTCCAACAAGACCGGGCGCGAGACCGATCGAACTGAGGCTTTCGCCATTGAAGGTGGCGCTGCTGAAGAAGGGAGTACCCGCTACATAGCCGTCGAGGATGCCAGCTGCATAGCTGGGGTAAGGATTATCTGCTGTCAACAACGTAAATGTTGAGCCCAATACTGAATTGGCATTCGCCAGGCCAACCAAGTTCATTGGAATCGCGGAAACACCGCCATCCACTTCATAAAGATTTAGATTTTCGCTTAGACCGGGGCCCGTGCAAATGGATGTTTGGGTTAGCAAGCCGTCCACCCCGCAAGCGAACAGATTGGGAGAGGGAGGAGCGAGTGGAGAAGGCAAGGTGTCTAACTTGCCTATGACCGTAATTTTCAGGGAGCTTGTACTGAGATCGTCGAAAATATTCACTCGCAGGTCTGCATGTGCTGCAGGAACAGAGAGTGTGACGGAAGCCGCGACGATCGTGGTGATCGCCGGAATTTTCCTGCTCAATGGAAGCTTCATTTCAAGTCAATCCACTCAGGGGTAATGGGGTAGGCACGCCGGCGCTGGGATTAAGAACTAAGCAATGGCAGCCATTGACGCAATGACTTGCCTTGGCTTTTGGAGCTCCCAGCGCAAACGGCGGCAACCCTAGCTGCTTGAAGGCGGATTTTGGTGTTGGTTGCTTTTGTTAGGGGACTCTGGCGTGTGTGCCGCTGGCTTGTCCTCCCGACGGGTGATCCCCGCCGAGGCGATGCAACGCGGCAACGCCCGCCGCCGCCCCTCCAGAGGAACGCTGTGGTGCATAGGCTATCCATCCCCACACCGGCCTGCGCCGCCGCCCTTTGCCACACTCGAAGCCGTGGCCCCCCCATGCCCTTGAGCCCCTCGCCCGCCGCCGCAGCTGGAAACACCGCCGAGGGCCGTCCCTCAGGCGTTTCCCCCTCTCGCCCCTGGCCAGCGGCACGGCCCGAGGTGGAAACATTGCAGGCCTACAGCGCTCCTCTGGAGGGGCGGCGAGGCCTGTTGCGGCTCGATTTCAACGAGAACACGATCGGTCCCAGCCCCAAGGTGGTGGAGGCGATCCATGCCATCGCGGCCGATCAGCTCGCCGTTTACCCGGAATATGAGGGCTTGCGCGAGGCGGTGGTCGCCAATCTCGCCGACCGTAGCGCCGGTCGGCCTGGCCTGGCCCATCCTCTTGAACCCTCTCAAGTTGGCCTGTTCAATGGTGTTGATGCGGCCATTCATGCGTTGTTCCACGCCTATGGCAGCCGTGGCGACACGCTGCTGACCACCAGCCCCACCTTCGGCTATTACAGCCCCTGCGCCCTCATGCAGGGCATGGAGATTGCGGCGATTCCCTATCACCTACCCGATTTCGCCTTCCCCCTGGAGGCGATCCGCGCCGCTTTGGTCGGCGCTACGGCCCAGGACGAGCCTGTGGCGACGGCCTCGTCGGTGGCCTCGTCGGCGCGGGTCACACGCCCGCCCAGGCTGCTGTTGATCTGCAATCCGAACAACCCCACCGGCACCCGACTGGCTCCGGAGCGGATCCTGGAGCTAGCGGTCGCTGCCCCGCAAACGCTTGTTGTGGTGGATGAGCTCTACGAGGCCTTCACAGGCGACAGCGTGGTGCCGCAGGCTGATTTTCACGCCACCCCCAACCTGCTGGTGTTGCGTTCGCTTGCCAAGACCGCCGGCCTGGCGGGCCTGCGCATCGGCTTCGCCATCGGCCATGGCGCTGTGGTCGATCGGCTGAGCCGGGTGACCGGCCCTTACGACATCAACAGCATGGCGGTGACGGCGGCGTTCGCCGCCTTGGCTGACCAGGACTACGTGGATGCCTATGTGGCCGAGGTGCGCACCGCCCGGGAGTGGTTGGTGCGGCAGCTGCGCCAGGCCGGGGTGCGCCACCACGCTGATGGAGGCAACTATGTCTTGCTCTGGCCCCGCACCGATCCAGCCCGGCTGGAGCAGCGCCTGCGCAAGGAGGCTGGGATTTTGGTGCGATCAATGGCTGGCAAACCCCTGATCGATGGCAGTTTGAGGGTCAGCCTCGGCACCCGGGAGCAGATGCAGTGTTTTTGGCAGGCATGGCAGCGCCTGGAAGCGCAGGCAGTCGGCTGAGATGTCCACCCTGCAACGCTTCAGGTGTCGGGGCTGTGCCCCGAGGAACCCACGGGAAGCAGCCTGCTTTAGCGCAGCACCATGATCGTGGTGCCTTCCCCCAAGGGCTTCGTCAGCGTCACCGAAGCGCCCGGACGTTTGACGGGTGTGCCGGCCATCGATTGGAGAAAGGGCTCCACACTGGTCAGGTCGCAGTCCTGAACCTGCCGGCCGTTGAGGGTCTGCACGGGGATGACGCGGCGCGGCTGGAGCTGCCGCACGATCTCTGCCGCTTCCTGGCCGGTGTAAACCTTGGCGCCACCGCCCACGCCGATGATCAACACATCCGGTCGGCCCAGCAGCACCTGGTCCGTGGAGCTGAGGGGCCCGGCGGTGGAACCGAGGTGCGCGATCTCCAGCCCTCCCTGGCGCCAGCGCCAGATCGTGGCTTGACCGAAGCGGCGGCCAGCCAACCGGTCGTGGGGATTGGCGATTCCCTCAAACTGCAGCTGCCCCACCCTGTAGGAGCCTGGCTTCGAGAGGAACCGGCCGGAAGCCACCGGGGCCCCTTCATCGAGTAGGCGGCTATTGGCCAGGATCACATCGGCCTGAACGCGCGGCTCAGCAAGCCCTGCGGCACAGCCCACGGACTTAAACGGATTCAGCAGCACCCGCATGCCTCCACCCTGCACCATCACAGCGCTATGGCCATAGCTCGTGAAGGTGACCCCGCCGCCAGAATCACCGGCCTGGACCGTAGAAGCCCCGCCCACTGCGGCGGCCCCGACCGCCACGGCTGCGCTAATCAGCAGGCGCAACGGCCGGGGGGCAAGCAAGCGGCGCATGGGGAAAGGCGGAGCTGGGCCCGGAAGATGGCTCGAAGCTAGCAGCGCTGACCTTCCGCCTCGCGCAGAAAGTTGGCCAGCAACTGGTGACCGGCCTCAGTGAGCACGCTCTCGGGGTGAAACTGCACCCCCTGCAGATGGGGCCAGTCGCGATGGCGCAGACCCATGATCGTGCCATCTTGTAGCCAGGCGGTGATTTCCAAGCAGCTGGGCAGGCTCTGCCGTTCGGCGATCAGGCTGTGATAGCGGGTTGCGATCAGCGGGTTGGGCAAGTTGCGAAACACCCCAGCGCCCTCGTGCAGTACAGGCGATGTCTTGCCGTGCATCAGTTCGCCGGCCCGCACCACCCGGCCTCCGAACACCTGGGCCAAGCACTGATGGCCCAGGCAAACACCCAAGGTGGGGGTGGTGGGACCTAGCTCCTGGAGAACCTCAAGGCATACCCCAGCCTGGTCGGGATCACCAGGACCTGGGGAGATCACGATGGCGGCGGGGGCAAGTGCACGGATCGCCTCAACGTCCAGGGCATCGTTGCGCTCCACCCTCAACTCGGCGGCCAGGGGGTGAGTGGCGGCGAGTTCACCGAAATACTGCACCAGGTTGAAGGTGAAGCTGTCGTAGTTGTCAAGAACCAGGAGCATGGACGGGGAAAATGATGGCGACCTAATGCCCCAGCCTTGCCCACAGGGGGGGAATCAGCAGCAGCAGGGCGATCATCAGTGACGACAGGGCCGCCACTAGCACGGCGGCGGCAGCGCAGTCTTTGGCGATGCGGGCCAAAGGGTGAAACTGGCGGCCAATCGCCAGGTCGACGACGGCCTCGGTGGCGGTGTTCAGCAGCTCAAGAACCAACACCGCCGCAACGGTCAGCACCAACACAGCCAGCCTGTCGACGCTCAGCCCGAGCCAGAGCCCAAGGCTGAAAACCACGGCCCCAATCGTGACATGGATACGAAAGTTGCGTTGGCTGGCGAAGCTGTAGGCCAGACCTTGGGCGGCGTAGCGAAAACTGCTGGGCAGATCGCCGGCCACCTTCCACGCCCCGATGCGCAGCCGACGTCCTCGCTGGTGGTTGTCGTGTCCGAACGCGGGGGGTAAGGAGCGCAGGGGGGGAGAGAAATCTTCCGCCGCTAGCCTAGCCATACCTTGCCTCCACACGGTCAAACGCACCTTAAGCACGTTGGCGCGCTTCGTTTGGTGTCGTCGCTGCCCGTATCAGAGCGAGCGGAGCGGTCAAGCGCAAGCAGGGGCGGACCAGTCAGGGGTGACCTTTGAAGGTTGTGGAGCTGGGTTCAGATCGGCTTCGGCTGGGTCGCCAGCTGAATCAACCCCTCCTGGCGAGCCAGCATGGTTGCCAGGCTGGCTTCGTCCGGGTGATCCCAGCCCAGCAGGTGCAAGAGTCCGTGGCTGGCCAGGAACAGCAGCTCCAGCTTCAGGCTGTGGCCGGCCTCCAAGGCCTGGCGTGCGGCAGTGTCCAGAGAGATCACGATGTCACCCAGCTCGAGGGGGTCATCCAGGACGTCGGCGCACCTCCCTGGCCCGGGCGGTGGAGGCGCCTGCTCCAGGGCCGCGAAAGCCAGCACATCCGTGGGGCCTTCCACCTGACGCCACTCCTGGTTGAGGCGGGCGATGCTGGGATCATCCACCAAGCTGAGGCTGAGGTTGTAGGCCGGCGCCTGACACGGGGCGGGCAGTTCAGCCTGCAGATCCGCTAACCAGAGCGCGAACTGCCTGCTCCAGTGGGCTTCGCCCCGCTCGGGGTCCAACAGGGTGTCGAGATCTGCAGGCCCCTCGCCAGCCGTGAACTCGGTCTCCAGGATCAGAGCCAGCTCCACAACGGGGATCCCCTGACCGGGTGCTTGCGATACGGGGGTGTAGGAGCTCACGGTTCGCAAGGACGACGGTCTTGCGTCGGACCGGAACCGAACGAGCCAGCGCGACCCGGATGGGGGGGGAGCCGATTCACTGGGGCAGGTGGGGCCGACCGAGCCAGGCGATCAGCAGCAGGAAGCAGGTCAGTCCCAGGGCGGTCAGGCCAAAATGAAAGAGGCTTTGGCGCCCTTTGCGAACCATGTTGCGCATCGCCAGCTTCACAAAGCCGGCCGCTGGTTGGGTCTCGCTGAGGCTTGCTGAACCAGGGCCGGCGGCGACCGCTGCGCTTGGCGCACGACTGGCTGTGGTTTCCGCAGGAAGGGGCTGATTGCGGGCCATTGCCGCCGAGATGTCATCCATCATGCGATCTTGGCACTCTTGCTCAAGGAGCGCGGCGTTGCGACAACTCCTCCGCTCTCCCCGCAGGTTGCAACCCAGCGAGGTTGCAGCGTTTGGTTCAGTCGTTCTGCGCTGCGGCTGTTGCGATCCTGCTCTGGCGCTCGTGTTCGTAGCCCCAGCCGGGATCGGCGCAGCGCCAACGGCGGGCAGCCGCATCCCGATGGGAGCGCTGCTCCACTGCGGGCCTGTCAGGTCGGGCCAGCTGTTGTCGCTGCTGAATCAGAGGATTTGCCGCTTGGCAGAGCCTTGATCGATCGTCGAGAGATATCCCATAAGGGCTATGACTCGGCTTTGGCCAGTGCAGCTGGGCTGAGCCCTACAGAATCGGCAACCCAGGCTTAGATCACACCTGCCTGGGCCACACATCCCCTGCCGGGCCTCCAGAAGCGGTCAGTCTTCGCCGCCCACCTCCACGCCCTGGCGCAATAGGCCGAAGATAAAGGGATCGAGCTCGCCATCCATCACCGACTGCACATCGGTAGTTTCCTGCTGGGTGCGCAGATCCTTGACCAATTGGTAGGGTTGGAACACGTAGTTGCGGATCTGGTTTCCCCAGGCCGCCTCAACGATGTCGCCGCGGATGTCGGCGATTTCTGCGGCCCGCTGCTCCTGGGCGATCACCATCAGCTTGGCCTTGAGCAACGCCATCGCCTTTTCCTTGTTCTGGAGCTGGGAGCGCTCCTGGGTGCAGCGCACGGCCAGGCCGGTGGGGATATGCAGGATGCGCACAGCCGTCTCCACCTTGTTCACGTTCTGGCCGCCGGCACCGCCAGAGCGGGAAGTGGTGATCTCCAGATCCTTGTCGGGGATGTCGAGCTTGATGTCTTCGTCGAGTAGCGGCATCACCTCCACTCCCGCAAAGCTGGTCTGGCGTTTGTCGTTGGCGTTGAAGGGGGAAATGCGCACCAGCCGATGGGTGCCCTTTTCATTGCGCAGGTAGCCGTAGGCGTAACGCCCCTCAATCTCGATTGTGCAGCTCTTGATGCCCGCTTCCTCGCCCTCGCTGAGCTCATCCACCGTGACCTTCATGCCATGGTCTTCGGCCCAGCGGCTGTACATGCGCATCAGCATGAGGGCCCAATCCTGGGCATCGGTGCCGCCGGCGCCCGCATTGATGCTCAGCACCGCGCCCTCCTTGTCGTAGGAGCCACTCAGCAGCCGCTCCAGCTCCCAGCGGTCGAGGTCGGCGCGCAGCCGCCCCAAGCCCGTTGCCGCCTCCTCCAACAACTCGGGCTCGGGTTCAAGCTCTTGGAGCTCAAGGCTGGCTTCGGCGTCGTCCAGCAGCGAGCGCCAGCGCTGCAGCTGTTCCAGCTGGGCGCGCACATCATCCAGCTGGCGCATGCGGCGCCGTGCTTCCTGCTGGTCATCCCAGAAATCGGTTTGGCCGGCCAGCTGCTCCAGGTCGCGCTGGCGGGCTCTCAGGGCGGGAACGTCAAAGGCAGTCCTGGGCTTTGCCCAGGCGGTCGGTGAGTTCGGACAGATCGCGCTTGAGATCGGTGATGTCGATCAAGGTCTGACATGGTTGCCAGCCCTGACCGTATCAGCGCGGCGGCGGCTCGGGAGATCCCTCGCAAGTGGTTGGTCTGGCTTGTCGTTTGGAGCCTTGTGCCGCAAGGACGCTGGTCAGACTGCCGTGTGACCGAGGGGTTGTTACAACGATCGTCAGTCAGGTATGGTGTGGAACTTCTTATTCCTCTGCCGCCAACCAGTGCCTCTGCAGCCAGCCAGCGTGCCCCGCAGCACAGGGCTTGAGCTAGCTTACTTCGTCAATAACTGCGGCAATAACTGTTTGCGGGCACGAATAAACGTCCTTGGCGTGATGATGTATCGCAGGGCGTCGAGTAGATTCAACCGTACGATGGTCGTGTTGGCCGTCCTTGCCGATGCCCTGCGACCAACTGCCCCATTCCCGATGCTCCACGGCCTCCTGCTGTGAGTTAGTGCTCGAAACATGATGGATGCCCTGCCCCCCGGTCACCCTGCTAAGCCTCCAAGGGTTCAGCCTCAACAGTCCCTGGCCAAGGCTGGGTCCGGCAGCTCGGAGCGGATCAACCCCAGGGAGTCGGATGGGTCGGGTCAACGGTTGGCTAAAGTGGAAATCTACACGCGTCGCTTCTGCGCAGACAGCATGCGCACGAAGGGCCTTTTCGATCGAAAAAATATTCAATACAACGAGTATCTGGTTGATACTGATATTGTGAACAGCTCGGCCATGAGCCAGCGCACAGAAGGGCTTGCTTCTACGCCTCAGGTGTTTATTGATGGCAACCTCATCGGCGGTTTGCAGCAGGTGATGGAGCTCGAGCAAGCTGGTGATCTGAATCTCATCCTCGGGATCCGCGCGTGACCATTGCCTCTGCCGCTGCCGCTGCCTCTGCCTCTGCCGCCAACGGTGACCAGCTTTTTATCATCGATCCGATTCAACAGCTCAACCCTAGCCGCGACAGCAGCATTGCGTTAATGCAGGCCGCTCAACGGGCTGGCGAACAGGTTTGGATCTGTGGAACCGCCGATCTTGTGGCCGTTCTTGAGCCGGCTTTCGCTGGCGCTTCCCCTGCCAGCAGCGCCGGACATACAGCGGCGGCCTTGGCCCGGCCCGTGCGCTTGGCGCCGATGAAGCCCCATCAAGAGGGCTGGGAGATTCCTAGTCCCTGGTTTGATGCCGGTCCTGCTGAACATCGCTATCTGGAGGCCTTTCGCTGTGTCTGGATGCGCAAGGATCCACCCGTGGATGAGGCCTATCTCTATGCCACCCACCTGCTCGATCTGGCGGTGGCTCGCGGCGTCAGGGTGGTGAATCGTCCAGCCGCCCTGCGCAGCTGGAACGAAAAACTCGCTGCCCTGCGCTTCAGCCACTTGATGGCGCCCACCCTGGTGAGCTCCAGGGTGTCCCTGTTGGCCCAGTTCACCGCCGCTCAAGGGGAGGTGGTCATCAAGCCCCTCGGGGGGCGGGCTGGCCAGGGGGTGGTGTTTGCCGCGGCCGCCACCCCCGGCTTGGAGGCGCTGCTGGAACTTGTCACCGCCCGCGAGCAGCTGCCGGTGATGGCCCAGGCATTTCTGCCTGGCGTGAAACAGGGCGATAAGCGAATCATCCTGGTGGATGGCGAACCGCTCGGCGCCGTCAACCGGGTGCCCCGTGGCGGTGAATTCCGCAGCAATCTCGCCCTGGGTGGCTCTCCCCAGGCCGCCGACCTGAATGAGGCGGAGCAGCGGATCTGTGCAGAACTAGCCCCGGCCCTGCGTCGGGAGGGATTGTTCTTCGTTGGCATCGATGTGATCGATGGTCGCCTCAGCGAGATCAATGTCACGAGTCCCACCGGTGTGCGGGAAGTGGAGCGGCTGGCGGGGATCCCCCTGGCCGATCTCACCCTGGAGCGTCTGCTTCACCCGGCCGCTGCCGCTGGTTCTGGGGAAACACCCAGCAAAGCTGGCCCAGATAACTGAACCCGGCGAAACTCAGCACCGCCAGCCCTTGGGCGACGACGGGGGGCAGCCAGAGCAAGCTAACTTTCAGCACCAGCAGGTTGAGGGCGTAACCGGCCAGCAACACCCCTAGGTAGGCCTTGGCACTACGGGAGCTGGGGGTGTGGCCAAAGGTGAGGCGGCTATGGGTGAGATAGCTGAATCCGGCGCTCAGTCCGTAGCCCAGCAGGTTGCTGAGCACCGGATTGTGGCTGATCGCCTGCAGCGCCAAGATGCAGCCGTAGCCCATCAGGGTGTTGAGGCTGCCCACCAGCACAAAGCGATGCAGCCGGGCGCGCCTCAGCAGCCACAGCAGCTGGCGGACCGGGCTCATCGCGGCGCCTGCCCAACCATGGACTGACGTTCGGCCTGCAGCACGGCGGCGATCCCCTGGGGTAGGGGGGTGGTTAGCAAACGCCTCAACTCCGGCAGTGCTTTCGAGCGGAACCGAACGCAGCGCTTGTAGAGGTGGGCCGGGCCGGAGATGCTGGTCACGATCAGGGGCCGTCGGCGGGTCAGGCGGTGGAAGATGCCTAGCAGCTCTGAGATGGCGGTGGGCTGTTCGCTGGCAACGAGGCGGGTGAGACAGCCGCGGCCCTCGCCTGCGAGGGCATGGCCCCAGACCTGGTCGGCTCCAGCCAAAACCATCGTGGCGGCATCCCGTACGGCGATGTAATCCCGCATCGTGTCCAGTGGCACAAAGATGTGCACAGGCTGGCGACGGAGTAGCTGGCGGGCGATGGTGCGAATCAAGCCGGTGCGCTCAACACCCGGCCGACCGACCCCGTACAGGGTGGAGATTCGGGCGATGAAGGCGCTGTCGGCATGGCCGGCGGCCACCAGCTGGCGTGTCAGCCCCTCCTGCTCCAGCTTCCAGTGCCCGTAGGGATTGTTGGGCTGGGGGGGCGTGTCTTCATCGATCAGGCGGGCCGGGCTGTCGGCGTAGATGCCGCCCGCTGAGCTGGCCAGAACCAGGATCCCCGGATGCCCCGTCAGCGCCCCCCCCTCGGCGAGGCCATCGAGCAGCGCATGGAAGCCCCGACGGTCGGCCTCCAGCTGCCCGGCGGCACTGGCCATCGAGGCACGGCCCGCGGCCCAGTGGATCTCCCAGGGCTGGCCCGGCTCCAACCGGTCGCCCATGCCGGTCAAGGCACGACGCAGCTGGGTCTCCAGCCGCTTGGGCTGATCCCAGGCCAAGGGTTCTGCCGCTGCGAAGAGCGCACGGCCTTGTTGGCGCAGCCGTTCGACCAGGGCACTGCCGAGCAGGCCACCGGCGCCGATGACCCAGGTGAGAGGAGCCGCCCGATCCGGCTCAGGGCAGCCGCCAATTGGACCCAAGTGCAGCGACGTACCGGCGTGATCAGCCATCAGCCAGGCTGCCCTGAGGGCGGATCGGATGGCTGGAAACCACATAGAGCGGCCGCCCCATGATGATGCCCATGGTCACAGCGAGATATTCGGCAATGATGCCGAGAGAGATGAGAATGCAGCCCGAGAAGAAGGCCACGATCATCAGGAGGGATGTCCATCCTTGTACCGGCACACTGCCACTGAGTTTCTGGGCGAGGGCGTACGCCGTAAGCATCAGGGAGAACAGCACCGAGCCCAGGCCGATGTAGGTGATCAGCCGCAGGGGTTTGGTGCCTGTGGTGAGCACTAAATGCCAGAAATGGCGCAGCAAGCCCAGCCAGGAATAGCTTGATCCGCGACCCCGCTCCTGGCGCAGCCGCACCGGGCAATGGCCGATCCGGCCGGCGATCCAGTACAGCCCCACATCCAGGTATACCCCCTGGCCGCAGTACGCCGCCAAGGTGCGCGCCACCTCTCCTTCCACCAGCCTGAAGCTGTTGAATCGCCCGAGCCGGCTGTTGCCGAGCAACAGGCCCGTGAGGCGCTTGGCCAGGCGGCTGAACACATTGCGCAGCGGGCCGTGTGGCGGTGGGTTTAAGGGTTCGGCGTACACCAGCTGCAGACCCCCACGCAGCGCCGCATCGACCATGGCCCCCAGGCTGGCCGGATCCTGCTGACCATCCTCATCCAGGGTGGCCACCCAGTCGCCGCAGGCGGCGGCCATGCCGGCCAAGGTGGCCGCGTGCTGGCCGAAGTTGCGGCTGAGCCAAATGGCCCGCACGAAGGGAAAGCGCTCCTGCAGCCGCTCCAGGACCAGGTCCGATCGATCCGGCCCACAGTCGTGCACCAGCAGCACCTCATCCACTTGGAAGCTGAATCCAGCCGGGGTCGCTTGCGATTGGGCGTGCAGCGGTTCCAGCTCGGCCACCAGGGCGTCGATCGAGCGTTCGCCGCGGTAAACCGGGACCACCACACTGAGGTGCTGGCATGGGTGCATGGGGCGTGCCCGGTTGATGTGCTTAACCAGGCGATGCTGTCATGGCTGGCGATACCGCCATCAGCTGTTGCCGCAGCACCCCCAGCTTGAGCTCCACCTCTCGCAGCTCTCGCTCCGCTTGGGAGCCCCGCACCAGCCCTGCCCCAGCGGTGAGCTCCAGCCGTTGGCCGCGCAACACGCCGCTGCGGATCGCCACGCGCAGATCCGCGTCCCCGGCGCTGTCGATCCAGCCGATCGGGGCGGCGTAGTGGCCGCGTTCGAAGGGTTCAAGGCTGCGCAAGCAGGCCATCGCCTCCCGACGCGGCAGCCCAGCCACCGCCGGCGTGGGGTGCAGCGCTTCGGCGAGCCGCAGCGCCTGCTGCCCATTCAGGGCGGCCGTGATCGGGGTGTGCAGGTGCACCAGGGAGCCGTGCCGCGCCAGCCGGGGCATGCGGGGGTGCCTTGGTTGCAATCCGCAGCGGCGCAGCACCGCCTGGATGGTCTCCACAACTAAGGCGTGCTCGTAGCGGTCTTTCTCCGACAGCAGTAGGTCGGCGCAGCTGTCCCGCAGTGGCGCGGTGCCGGCGAGGGCATCGCTGCGCAGCTGACCCTGCCGCACCGTCAGCAGCCGTTCGGGTGAGGCCCCCAGCAGCGACTCCCGGCCTGACTGCTGCCAGAGGAAGCGGCAGCTCCCTGGTTGGCTGCGGCGCAGGTGGGCAAGCAACAGCAGTGGATCCAGGGGACCATCAAGCAGCAGGGTCTGCCGTACTGCCAGCACGAGCTTCTGGAGCCGGTTGTCCTCGATCAAGGCCAAAGCCTGCTCCAGGGCGGCCCGGTAGCCGCCTTGCCAGAGCGAGCGTTCGCGAATGCCCATGGCGGCGCTGGTTGTTGGCTCCTGGTTCAAGGGCAGTCGCTCCAGCTGGCGGGCGGTTTCCCAGAGTTCTTCCGCCACCCGCCGCGGGGTGATCTCGCCGCCGAGGTTGCGCTGCAAGCGCAACCAGCTGTGCTCTCCCTGGCGGCTGAGCTGCCAGCGCGGCAGCACGGCCTGCAGCCCCGCCGGGCCGGAGCCGGCCTCCAGGGGGCTGTCGAAAAAAGCAAAAGCCAGCAGTACCCGCGGCCGGGCCAGTGGGGGAGTGTCCGTTGGGGCCTGGGCCAGGCGGAGCAGGCTGAGGCTGCTGAACCTTTGGGCGAGCTCGAAACGGCGAGGACCACTCAGCTCCAGGCTGTTGCAGCGGCCGCTGGCGGCCAGGCACAGCCCGGGGGCGGAGTCCCAAAGCATCCGAAAGCCACCGCCGAGGGCGCCGCTGGCGCTGCTCTCCTCGGCTCGGTCGGCCGGCAGGTGGGGCAACAGGGAAAGGGGATCCAGGGGCGCCAGCGGCACCGCCAGGCTCAGCACGCCCTCCTCTTCGCCGCGCCGCAGGCAATCGGCCTCCAGGCGCTGGGCCGCCCGATTGGCGGCTTCAAGCAGCCCACTGAAGCTGGCGGTGGCGACGCTGGAGGGGGGCTGCACCGGCTTGCGGCCTCGGGACTCGCGGGGAGGCTGCTCAAATGTATGGGCCACCCCTTGCCTGGCGGCCGTTGCCGTGATCTCCGAACATCAGGTCGTCGCAAGCCGTTACGCCGATCCCGCCCGCCGAGGGTTATGGAAGGCCGCGATCAAGTGGCCGATGTATGCCGTGGCGGTGATGCCGGTGCTGCTGTCGGCCGGCTGGCGCAGCGGCCAGGGCTTGCCGGTGCGGCTGGAGCAACTGCTGGCCTTTTTGCTGGCGGCGGTGCTGCTGCTGGCCTGGGAGAATCTCTCCAACGATGTGTTCGATGCCGATACGGGCGTCGATGCGGTGGGCAAGCCCCATTCGCTGGTGAACCTCACCGGCCGCCGTGATCGGGTGGCGCTGCTGGCCAATGGGGCCCTGCTGCTGGGCCTGGCGTTGATGGCTCTGGTGGCGCTGCGCAGCAGCGGGCTGGTGCTGGCGCTGGTGCTGGCCTGCTGCGGTCTTGGCTACCTCTACCAAGGCCCGCCCTTCCGGCTTGGCTATCTGGGGTTGGGGGAACCGCTCTGCTGGCTGGCCTTTGGCCCCTGCGCCACGGCAGCGGCCCTGCTGGCCTTGGCTCCGGCGCCGGAGGCGGCGGCGGGCATTCCTTGGCGAGCGGCCCTGATCCTCGGCAGCGGCCCGGCCCTGGCCACCACGCTGGTGCTGTTCTGCTCCCATTTTCACCAGGTTTCAGAGGATGCGTCCCATGGCAAGCGCTCTCCTGTGGTGCGGCTCGGCACCGCCCGGGCGGCAGCGCTGGTGCCCTGGTTCGTGGCCGCTTCCCTGGCTTTGCAATGGGCGCCGGTACTGCTCGGCCAATGGCCCCTCAGCGCGCTGCTGGCGGGCCTGGGACTGGCGCCAGCACGGCAGCTGATCGGTTTGCTTCGCGACCACCACGACACGCCCCAGCGGATCATGGGCAGCAAGTTCCTGGCCCTGCGGTTCCAGGCGCTGAGCGGGCTGGGCCTGGCGGTCGGCTTGGCCGTCGGCCCCTGGCTGACGGGTCTGGGCCTGCCCTCGCGGTTGTGAGCCTGCCCCGCCGCTCTCTCGCTGTGGAGGCGGTCCCCAGGCTTTGTCCTGAAGGGCCGCGTCCTGAGGAGCCGTGTCGTGAGGAGCCGCTGGCAGCGGAGCCGTTGCTTCTCGACTGGCGCCCCTATCGCTTCAGCCTGCCGCGCACCCTGGTCACGGCCCATGGAGCGTTGCGGCAGCGAGAGGGTTGGTTGTTGCGGCTGCGCGGTCCCCGGGGCACGGGCTGGGGGGAGGCGTTGGCCTGGCCTGGAGCGCAAACCGGCTTGGCGGAGGCGGTGGCGCCGTTGCATGGGGCCTGGCGGCGTCAGCGGCTGGAGGCCCTGCTGCCTTCGCTGCCCGCGCCATTGGCCTGTGCCCTGGGCATGGCCCTCGCGGAGTTGGCTGGTGAACCCCTCGCCCATGACGGCTGCTGGCTTG
>Ga0315903_10001846_pt1 | contig 32005 bp, 31 predicted proteins | sample LakEriMetagenome_7_FD_203524 | JGI IMG/M metagenome (GOLD analysis project Ga0315903, IMG submission 203524) | Freshwater fungal communities from buoy surface, Lake Erie, Ohio, United States - Buoy 2 MA119 | ecosystem: Environmental > Aquatic > Freshwater > Lake | place: USA: Lake Erie, Ohio...
TGCCCGTGTAGAACTTGCGCATCTCAGCAAGCTCTTTGGTCGTGTAGTTACCAGCTACGTTGTACTTCTCAGACTTCTCATCAAACAGCTTCGCCGCCATCTCCGGAGTGACGGGCTTGGCCTTGCCTGCAGGTCCAACAAACTTGGCGTGGTTGTTGGGATCATCGACGATCTTGTCCAGCATCTGACGGTACTTGACCGCATCTGCTTCTTTGGTTGTCGGATGAGCAAGACTCTCCAGAATCTTCTTACGCGCTGCGTCCGCTGCAGGCTCCAGAGGAACTGTCTTGATGTACTTGACCCTGCGGCGCTCTGGCTCGTGCATGACGATGGAGTAGCCATGCAGAACTTGCAGGGCCTCATCAACTGTCAGCTTGTGTACGGTGGCAAAGTTCTCGATTGCCGTATGAACGTCATTGGTTTTGCCAGCAAGCCTGTTGACGAAGTTCCACCATGCGCGGCCTGTAGCCAACGTGGCCTGTGACCAGACGTTGTTGATCTTGTCGCCCGTATAGATGATCTTGCCGAAGGCGTCGTACTTTTCCTGGGCGCGTTTCAACGGTTCCTGAGCGTTCTGGAACTTCCGTACCACGTTCTGCCAAAAGCCTTGGCTCTTGAGTGCCTGCGCAATCGACGGGCGCTCAGCTTTACCAGCAAGGGGCAGTGCCTTCTGAATCTCTTCAGGAGTTCTTTCGAGCTTCGGGGGTGCCTTCTTAGTGACACCGGCTTTGCCCTTAGAAAGCAATTCCGTCCCAATACTTCCCTTACCAGCAATCCGCTCGATGCCGCCCTCAGGTGCGGCAAGGATGTCTTGGAACGCCGACGAGATCTCCAGCAGCAGATTACCCTTGTACCCAGGCTCAATGAGGATGCTGCGACGGAGGTTGGTGACTCCAAGCTGCGTGACTAGTTCGCCTTCAATCGGCTCAATTTTGGCTTCTTCTTTTTCTTGCTCAAACAAAGCCTCTGGCTGCAATGCTTCGACATCAGCCGCGCTTAATTGCCGCCTCTCTTGCAGTTCCTCAGGCGTCAGAGCGCCTTCTTCAAGTTCAATTTCAGCGAGGCGCTCTTCCCCTGGAGTCAGATCTTTTTTCTTCTGGACAGCGAGTTTTCCTTTTAGCTCTTCTTCACGTTCGCGCCGCGCCGCCCTGACAGTCACGTTTGACTTTTCTGTGGGCAACAAAGTTTTTTGGGTGCGAGCAGCGGGCGTAAACAGACGGTACAGATACGCCAGAGTGCCTGTGAAGTAATCCCACAGGTTATCGAACATAGAGTCGTATAGATCACCGACTTCCCGTGCAGTCTGAAGTACACGTGGGGCTTGCTCCGTCTTGGCCGTGGCCTTAGCCAGCCGAGGGATGCTGATGTTGGCGAGTTCTTGTTGGAACGGCCCATCCGTCATTGCATATGCAATGAACTCGTACAGGTTCTCGAAAGCGTTGGGGTACTTGCTCCCGATCTTGTTCTTTGCGGCACCAGCAATCTCGATGAGGTGCTCTACAGCTTTGATCGACCGAGCATCGAGCTTCGTCTTGTCAGAGAAATACTGATTGATGATCTTGACTGTGGCTGCGTGCGTCAGTTCGTGCAGCAGCGTAGCTTCATCAAGACCGTTCGGCCCCAGGTAGATCGTGTTGGTTGCAGCGTCGTACTTGCCAATCTCATCGAACACCATGTTCTCGTCGAACACGATGTTGACGTTGAAGTTGTCGATACGCTGAAATGCACCAGCCAGCGCTTCGTAAAGCTGCCGGGTAATCCAGTTTTTATTTTTTAACTGGAAAAGACCAACGGATCTTTCTACCCGGCTCTTTCCTGTCTCAACCGGGGTATATCTACCAAACGGTTCGCCTTTCGGAACTTTTTCTGGAGTACCAGCAAGATACCTGAGAACACTTTTAAGGTCCCCGGACAGCAGCTTGCTGAGAATGTCATCAGGGAGGATCGCTCCTTTACCGGCAGGCTGAGCTTTCCTAGCGCGTTCAGCGGCGCGAACTATCTCGTTCTTGACCTGGGACTCAGCGGATTGCAGGGCTTCGCGGCGTTGCTGCTCTGCTTTCTCCGTTTGAATCTGCTTACGAATAGCCCGGAAGGCCATATCGTTTTCGAGAGCAGAGTCTGTCTTGTTGACGGTCGTGAAGAGATTCTTCGACGCTTCAGACAGCGAACCCCAGGTCGGGAAGGAATACGCAAGGCCCGTCTTCTGGCCCATGACCGGGCGCTGCCGCTCGTATCTGTACCGCGCAGAGACTTCTTCCTTGGCCTTAGCGCGAGCTTCTTTTCTCGCTTCTTCCGCTTTCGCCTTTACCTCTTCAGCCTGCTTCTCTTCAGGCATCAGGCCAGCAGTGACCCCGCGCACTGCCTGACGGCCTTCAGCCTCGGCCTGCACGTTCTTGGATTGCAAGTACTCTGACAGCGCTTGAGCAGCCTTGTCGTGCTCAAACTGAGAGTTATCTCTTATGTGCTCCGTGAAGTAGACACGCTTTTCTTCAGGACGCAGCTTGTCGAACTCGGGCAGATTCTCCTGATCCGATTCAGTCGTCTGGTTAAAAGCCTGCCGAGTCTCCTCGTACAGCAGTTTCTGTTCTTCAGGGATGACAACCTGACGCTCAGGTTTGATCTCCTGCGCAGCAATCAGCGACGGTTCAACGTCAGCAGCCCGCGTAGCCAGCCCACCAACTTCAGGGGCAGCAATCTCGGATTCCAGCGTCATCGCGGGCTTGACCCGCGTCCAGTATTGACGCGCAGTCTCACCGTCTTTCCGAGCAACCCCGAGTCGAGTACCTTCGGCTTCTAGTTCTCTCTCACGCTCTTTCTGAGCAGGGGTAAGTTCAGCAGCGCCTCTCGTGAAGAAGTCTTCATCTTCACCGAACGCTGCATCAAACTTACCGATCTTGTCTTTAAGACCGGGTGCTCCACCCGCCACCGGAGGCGGTGCCCCTTCCACTTTTAACGGAGGGCTCGGTGGGGGTGGAGCAGACGGTGCAGTAGCAGTGGCTTTTTCAGGCGGACTGATTCTCAGCCGAGCGCCATCGGGCGCATCTTTATCCCGCATAAGAAGCAACGTGCCCCAACGCTGCCCCTTGGTGTCCTGCATCATTTCATTTTTGATGCCGACAATACGATGCGGTTTTCCTTCTACTACGTAATCGACTACGTTGCCTTGATCCAAAGCCTCTTGAACAGAGCTAACGATGTCTTCGGCAACTTTTGGCGCGTCAGTGATGCCCTGTGCGTTGGTGTACTTCTTAGATATCTCAGATACAGGAACGTAGCTGACCTCTGCTTTTACTGGAGGGGGCTTTGCTCCTTCTCCTCCAGCAGGTTGTTCAGCATCCGTGACAGGAGGAACCACTCCACCTGGGACAGTGGTTCCAGCCCCTTCGGCGGCGGGTTTTGCACCGGGCTCGCCAGCCACTTGAACGCCTGCTCCACTTGGCGGGGTGACAGCTTCTCCAGCATCTTTGGCTCCAGTCAGCGTTTTCAGTAAATCTTCCACACTCATGTCAGGAGACACGGAGCGTGCAGCAGGGGCAGGGGCTGGGGCACCAGCAGGTGCCGGGGGAGCGGGCGGGGCTTCTTCCTCTTCTTCCTGAACTGTTGTGCCAGCGGGGGGAGGAGGCGTAGTTATACCTGGGAATTGCTTCGGCGCTTCTTTGCGCCCAGTGATTACATCTGCAGTCCCCGTAATAGCCCCGCCACCAATGCCACCCTTGAGGAAGGCATCCACTACGCGGTTGAAGTTCTTCTCGCTGAAGAACTGCTGATTCTCATCAACAAACTTCTCGGCAGCGGCAGATGATGTTTCCTGGGCGGCTTCAGTCCCGCCTTCAATCAGGAAGCCCTTGCCAGCACCCTTGGCGAAGCGCTTGTACCACGCCCCCATGATCTGTTCTTCGGGGATACCTGCCTTACGTACTTTAGCAAGCAAAGTAACAGGCATAACAGCATCCAGCGCTGCATTAAACCCGCCGAATGCAAGGGCTGCGCCAAGGTCTTCTTTGCCTGTCGCTTCCTTGATGTTTTGGTAAACATCGGGAATGTTCTGCGCTGCAGACCCCGCAAACGCACCCGCTGCCTGATACTTCAGAGCTTCGCGCTGAGCAGCCTTGACCCCCGCCGCAGTGGCGGCGTCGATTGCCGCCTTAGTGGGCGGACCTCTCTTTGCGGCCTCAGCTAGCAGTACTCGCTCAGCAGCCTCTTTGGCTGCGATGGTCGCACCGCGCCCAGCGACACCCGCAAGTCCACCCGTAAGGATGGCAGGTAGAAGGGAAGCAATGCTTTCCCCGACGGCTTCCTTGGCGTAAGTCCAAGCGTCACCGAGGCTCTTAACGTCTGTGTACGAAGGAACCGCAGCGGGCATCTCCCGCTGAATCTTTTGCTGAGTGGCGGCGGCTTCTTTCCACTGCTTCTCAGCGTATTCGTCCGCGCCTACGGCACGTGCCGCCATTGCCGGGAGGACATCTCCTAGCAGAACCCCAGTCTGGTAGAACCCGCGCTTAACGGCAGGAATGAACCCGCCCTCCGGCGCGGGAGTAGGAGCTACGGCTCCACCCCCCAACCCGAATCTCTGCTGAATGGCGGCTTGAGTCGCTTCATTCGCACTTGTATAGTTTTGATCCTGAGGCGCATAGCGTTCAAAGATAGCCCGCTTAGTCGCTTCATTAGCGTTAATGTAATTCGGGTCTCTCAGGATCTCGGAAAGCGTTGGCATCCGCGCCTCACTGCTTCAAAAGCGGGTTGTTAGTGTCAACCTGTCCAGCCCCGCCGCCAAGCGGTATGTTAGCGCCAAGTGCAGCATTGATTTCCCGAATTTTTGCTCTGCGGGCATCTTCGAAGACTTGCGGGTTCTTGGCGTTCATCGCCTTTATGTTCGCGCCAAGCCCCTTCTCCCACTCGCCCAACTCTCTCAAAGCCGCGACGTTGTTTCTACCTGCAGCGCCTTCCAAGCGCCCTGTAGCTTCAATTTCAACAAACGTCTTGAACCCCGCTTCAGTGATAGGGATACCCAGCGTCCGCATCATCCTGATTTTTTCCGGCTCTCTACCAGCCTGCGCTGCCGCGAGACGAGCTTGACGTTCTGCTACAGCCAACTGCCCACGTTGGATGTCCCGCTGTTCCGCACGATCAAGTTGAGTGGCGCGTTCTTTCTCGATACCAGAACGCAAGTCAGTGATCTTAAGTTGAGCTTCCGCAACCTTGATGTCAGCTTGGCGCTGCAGGTTTACGTCACCACTGCGATCCGCCACGCGCTTTTCAGCCAGTGCTTGATTGAGGTCCTCAATCGCTTTCTGCTCTTGGCTAGAAACTGCTTGCGCTTTCTGCAATTCAGCACGCTTCGCAGCACGTGCAGTGCCTGCACCCTTAGCAGCACCGCTAAGAACATCAAGAGCAGTCTTGCCGCCAGCAGCAGATCCCGCCATAGCAAGAAGCAAATCAGTTGGGTCTGCGCTTGCTGCTTGTGCAGCTTGCAACGCTGCTTGTCGGTCACGCTCGCGGCGTGCAGCAATATCCTGTGAAGACTTGTACGCGGCTTCACGCAGCTTCATCAGTTCAGGATCAGTCGTGCCTTGCTGACGGTATACATCTTGCACACCTCTGATGCCTGCAATACCCTTGGATTCAATGTCAGACAGCGTGTCAGGTCCAGGGGTTGACGGTTGTTCCGCAAGGAAGCCGAGTCCTTGACTCATGGCAGAGGGCTTATTGCCAGTGGGGTTTTGGACCTGCCGACGAGCCCTAGCGACTTGGATCTCGGGCACGGACATCATCGGGCTCTCAGGTGGCCCAAAAGGGAACAGCTTGCTAGTGTCCGTAGGCTGCGCGGCTGCGGCTGCGGCTGCGGCTGCGGTAGGAACTACAGCACGGGACGTCCCGCGCATTTCATCCATACGCTGTTCTCCTGTACGAGACAGCGGACGTAACACATTTTCTTTCAGCCAACGTAGACCACGAGGTATTGGACGCTCTGCCCGGGCTTCCTCCGCTTCGCGTTCTTTACGCGCACGGTATTCATCCTCACTTTCCCCTGGTTCTTTATCTGCGCGGAGGGCATAGATAGGAATGTCCCCACTTACATCAATTCTATTTGGGTAGGGTAATCCTGCTGGCCCAGTACCATTTGTAAACGCCACCGCTCCACCACCAGCATAGCCGTGCATCTCACCGCCGTATGCAGCCATGACGGGTTCTTCCATCTGCTCCGCAGCTTGCACAACTTGCGCCGCCACCGGGGGCTGCTGCTGCATCTGCTGGTTCTGCGCCATGACTTGCTGGCCCTGCATGGCCTGCGCCGTTTTAGCTGCCTTCTGCTTTTCAGCCAACGCCGACATCACTGCGTAGAGCGGAGGCCCGTCAGGGCGCGGGTTTAGCATCAATTGAACCAACTGCTGCATATGCATTTGCGTCAACGGCCCAACCATAGCAGCAGGCGTAGCTGCGCCTTGCTGCGGCATCATTCCCGGCATCGGTTGTTGTTGGGCCTGACCCGGCATCGGGCCTTGCTGCCCCTGGGGGCCTCGCATCAGTGAAGCTACGCCAGCCATTATTTAACCCCCACCAAACAGCGCCTTGTACAGCGCCAAACCAGACAAACCACCGCCCAACGCGCCAGCGATACCCGACGTTCCAGAGTCATAAGGCCTAGCCTGCACAGGCAATCCTTGCATCAGGCTTTGCATGTACTGCGCTTGCTGCATCGGGTACTTCAAAGAATCTCGGAATTGCTCGTAGCCAAAGTCCAACGGCTGCTGAGCAATGTCACGTTGCACACCGCCAGCCCGCAGCAAAGACTCCAACCCTTGGAGTTGCGTACCGAACTGTGAAGTGCCTACACCACTTAGCGCCTGAGCAATCGCCTGCTGTTGACGCAGCGCATCCATGCCGTACTGAGCGCCGAACTGCCGAGACCGCTCTGACGCCTCAGCGCCTTGCATACCGTACCGTGCCGCTGCTTCTGCCGCAGTCATCTGCTGACCGAAACCAAACTGCCGGGACTCTTCCGCTTGCCGAGCCGCTTGCAACGCCGCGTTCTGATTTGCTACCTGTGCCTGATACTGCGCAAGCTGGTTGGCCTTCTGCGCATCCAGACCGAACTGCGCTTGAATCTGTGCAGCGGTCATTTTCTGCCCAGAAGCAAACTGTCGGGACGCCTCTGCCGCCTGATCTGCACTCAGACCAAACTGAGCCTGCAAATTTTGCGTTTGCATTGCCTGTTGGGCTGCAAACTGCCTCTCTGCAGCAGTCTGCTGCTGCGCTTGAAGGCCCAGTCGAGCGCCTGTTTCCGCCGCCTGTGCGGCTTGAGAAGCTCCGTATTGCCGGGACATCTCTTCAGCTTTCTGCGCGTCCATCCCAAACTGGGTTTGGAGTTGTTCTGCTGTCAATGCCTGACCAGCGTTAAACTGCCGCGCCGCTTCCTGAGCTTGCTGTGTGGACAGGCCGTACTTGGCCTGCATATCGCGGGAAGTCATCTCCTGCTGGGCACCAAACTGGCGGGATGTTTCCCCCATCTGCCGAGCTTGAAGCAACTGCCCCAAGCCTTGTTGACCGAATGTAGCGCCAAACTGACGAGAGCCTTCCGTTGCCCGCTGGGCTTCCATACCAAGACCGGCTTCCGCAAGGCGCTGTTTTTGAGCGTTCTCGAACGCGTCTTGCAAACCTTTGGCGCGAATGTCACCAATCTGCGTACTCAGATTTCTCTGACGCTCAGCCTCCATGATGGCTTGCCGAGAGCCACCAAACGCACCTGCTTGAGCCAGACGGGCTTGCTCTGCATTACGGCTGATGTCTGCTTGACGAGTAGCTTCACGCGCAGCAATGTCCGATACACCCCCGGTGTAGTCGCTCATGTAGTCTTGAACAGACTTGACCGGACCTAGACCTGTTTGGAATTGCGTGGAGTCATAGCGCTGACCGCCAACACCCTGAGTGAAGTCGGTATTCGGCTGGTAAGAGCTTGGCGCTTGAAATAGATTCTGGAACTGTGTAGCCGGTCCCGCCTGATAGTCAAACCCTGAAGTAAACCTTCCTGTCTGATACGGCGAAGGTGCTTGATAACCTGACGTTGCTGTTTGCGGTTGGTACGCGCCGGGGCCTTGAAACCTGTTAGCAAAACTTGTCGGTTGATACGCCTCTGGAGCTTGGTACTGCGAGAACACATCGCGGTTCTGCACTTGACCGTAAGACGGCATGCCTGACGGCTGATACGTGCCTGGGCCTTGATAGAAGTTCCCAAACAGCGCGGGCATATATCCCATGCCCTGAGCCTGCATGCCCGCTTGCGTGAGCATGTTGGTGGCAGTCTGGTACTGCGCCGGCTGTTGAAGCCCTGCAAGCCCTGTGAACGCAAGGTTCTGAAGCTGCGACGGATCAGCAAAGCGCTGACCAGTGAACGGCTGGAACGGCAGGTTAGCCGCCGCCTGCCCACGAGACAAGTAGTCGTAGACGTAAGGCGCGAAGTTTGGGCTCAGTGTAGACTGAGAAGGATCAATGGTTGACATCACGCCTTCCTTTCAAGCGAATTCATCAGGGCGTAGAGTTTTTTGGTGTCGTGCCCTGGAGGGATGTAGGCTTCACCGTTGGAGACTCGCGCAGGCGTGACGCCGTTCTTCCCAATGATACCTGTGATGCCCCTGTCATCGGTGCCATTCCCTGGGGCGGAGATCATCTTTCCACCAAGAGACGCAATTCCTTGATGGCCTAGCTGGTCGGTTGCCTTTTTGGTGAAAACGAACCCGCCGTCTTCCATCGTCAACGGCCTGCCGCCTGCGTAGGCGCGTGCTTCACCACCTTGAGCAAACTTGTAGCCGTTCTCGCGCAAAGCCTGAAGTTGGGCGTCAGTCACACCCTGCGACTTCAGCATCGCAGGAGTGGCGTTATTGGCGTTAAACCAATCGCTTTTTTGCTTCGGACTGTAATTATCCCAATTGTCAGGGAGGCGAGCTTTCAGAACCGCCGCTTCGGTTTGAACGCTGTTTGGCGAAGCCCCCGTTGCAGGCAATAGATCATCTGGTAGCTGCGCGGCCAAAGTTTTTAGATACGCCCAATCAGATTCTTTTTGCGGACCAAACTGCTTTTCTGCCATCGCCCGCACTTCAGCATCAGTCAAACCACGCGCCAAATAATTTTCGTAAGTGGCGGCTTTGGCTTCAGGAGAATAGTCCTTTACCTGTTGACCAATACCAGTTGGTTTTGCAAGATTGCGTTGATATGCGGACTCAAGTGATTGTTTCTGCGTTGCAGATAAAGGCCCGTATTTGGCTTCCAACTGCCTGTAAGCTGAATCAGCGCTAAGCGATGTACCTTCACCAACAGTTGCCGAAAAACCTCTGAGCGTTGAGTACTCATTCAGCATCTGTGCTGGGTCAGTCACAAGTGTTTTTGGCGGTCCAGTCAGTGCTCCGGGGGGAGGCCCGGAGGGAGCAGGAGTGCCAACAGGAGGTGGCGTAGTAATGCCGCCGACGGGAGGCGGAGCAGCAGGAGCCGCGATTCCAGTACCAACGCCAGCAAGGCGCGTCAGTTCATTCCAGTCTGTATCCGGTATAGCGCCATACATCGTCTCAGCAATGCGGCGAATCCTGTCTGGCCCCAACCCATACCCCGCCAGTTGCTTGTACAGATCAACCTTGGCTTGCACAGACATGCCCGTGCCAGGAGCCCCAGGTGCCGGAGCCGCAGCGGGGGGAGGAGGCGCAATAGTAGGCGCTCGGAATGGCGTGTAGTCAGGCGCTCCGCCTCCGGGTCCGGTGTACTCGGCCAACGGTCCATATGGCCCCTGAACCATCTTGCGCTGCAGTTGCGCCGCGCCTGGATAGGCCATAGTGGTGCCGCCACCAGAAGGCTCGGGTCGGTTAAGGAAGCCAAGCGCTGCACCGCCAAGACCTGCGATGCCTGCGGGGGAGGAAATACCTTGTATTAAATTCTTGGCCCAGGAAGGAATTGTGTTAATCCAACTTGTTGTGGCATTAACTGGGCTTCCACCAGGGCCTTGGGTTGAGGCTATGTTTGGATACCTCGCCTCTAATCTTGTGGCTTCATCCGTGTAGTCATTTGATGTTGAATCAGTACCACCAAGGGAAAGCCAACCCAGATCGTCATCGTCACCCATATTAACCTCTTAATCCGTACATGAGTTCATAGCCAAGCGGCTGAATGTTAGCCAGTCGGTACTCTTCTTCCTGCTCAGGTCGCTGACCCTGCATAGCAAGTAGCAGCTTCATAAGATCTTCTGTGCTCATGCCGGGTTTTGCAGTGGTCTTTGTGCCGCCAGTAGTTTTTGTGCCGCCTACTGGGGCCGTTCCAGACGTCCTGTCATCATCAGGCAGGACAGTGCCCGGAGTTGTGTCCGTCGGGCTACCGGGAGTGCGGTCAGGCTCTTCCATGAAGTCCCAGTCTGGGATGATGACATCGTTTTTCGGCAGCGTGCCCGTTGTCGTGATTGTTTGCCGGTACAACTCAGGGAAGTAATTCTGCATCAACGTGTCGATGGTGCCGGGGTCGTCGATGTTGGCCTCAAGGAACTTCGCCATCTCTTGCGGTGGCATTGACGTTTTGGGCGCGGTGTCGTAAGTTCCAGGGATGATGTCTGCCTCATCCCACTCATCAACAATTTTGTCTAGCCCAGCGTAGTAGTCGCCGGGTTTGGTTTCATCTTTATACGGATCAAGCGCCCAGTCAGGAAGTGGGCTTGTTTCCGCGTCAGGATCAAAATACGGATCAAGCGCCCAATCAGGTAGCGGGCTTGTTTCTGCATCAGGATCAAAATATCCTGGGTCCGCTCCGCCATATCCTGCAGATGCGGCTTGCCCCGACTTCAAAGCTGCTTTTCCGGTGGCCTTAATTTGCCCTTGCAAGTCGCGCATGAAGGAGTTGACAACGGCCTTGTCTATGTCCTTACCAAGAATTCCTGCGCTGGCAGCAGATAGCACTGCGTTTTTGATCGGCCCAGGAACATCCTTGAGGTACTGTCCAAGCGTTGAGTTGGTGCCCTTGACAAGCAAATCTGTACCAGCACTCGCTGCGCCCCCTGCTGCGCCTGTGAGGATGGCGTCTAGAACACTGTCTCCAGTGATCACTGCCCCCACAGCACCGCGCCCAGCGCCTGTTACTGCACCGGAAACGATGTCACCAAAATTGCCGCCACCTACCAGCTTGCTGGCTTCTGAGCCTAACTGACCAATATACGGAGCGGCTACGGCACCGAGAGCACCTGCGCCCGCACCTCTGGCAAAACCGGAGCCAAAACTCCCCGTGCCTTGAGCGACGTTACCTGCTCCGCCAAGAGTCCCACTTATTGCCGCTTGCGTAAGTATTGGCGCAAGCGCAGGAGCCACCCCAGCGCTAATTAGTGCCGTCGAGGCCCAGCCTGTAAACGGCGCCGCCGCCATTGCAAGAAACTGCACAAGCTCCGGTGTCAAGTCGCTCGTAGACCCCCACCGAGGAACAATTACAGTTTTACCTGAGGCATCTTTTACTGCCTCAAACTCTGTCCATCCTTTGCCAGCAGCGGAGTACCCAAGACCGTAGCGGCCTGGATCTGATTGTTGCAAGTACTCCTGAGGGGCAGAGAATTCTTGCTGGCCTTTTGATCCAAACCCACCAAGGCGTCCAAATGTTTGATCACCGTAAGTTAGCTGCCCACGGTTTCTTGTAACTGTTTGCCAATCATCTACTGCATTTTCGCCGCCGTAACCAAGATTAACCAACTCCTCATACGGGGTTTCTTTAATTCCTATTTTTGACAGGTCAGTTATGCCGTAGTTTGCAAGGATCTGGGCAAGCTCATTGGCACGGTTGATACCCCTGATGTCAGGGTTGATTCCGTACTGCTTCCACTGCTGTGAAATTTGCGATGCCAATGGAGCCCACGCAGGAGTAGACGGAGTTCCGCCCACAATCTGGCGCAGTTCTTCTTCGGTCAGATCATCCATACGTCACCTACTCACTGCGTCAAGTCGTAGAAGGTCAAAGACCCGATGGCCGCGCCAGAGGAGCCTGACAGCACACGGATGCCCAGCGTATAGATATCGCTCGTCCCCGTCAAGGAAGAACCCAACTGAAGATCCCAGTTGTACCCGGCAGTCTGGTTGATCGTCCCGCTAGACTGATTTGTTGCCTTCACGTACTGGATGTCCACGATGGTGCCCAGCGTCATGGCCGTGGCAGAAGTATCCTGCTCCACGTTGGCATCGCTTGAGACCGCAGCCCAGGAGGCCGAGGTCAGCCCGGTGCAATTCTTAGCCAGAATCACCTCAAAGTCATCCCCCGTCGAGGTCGGCATCACGTTAAATTTGGCAGGCAACACCACCGCGTTCAATGCCGTGGAAGCCAGCCGGATGGACACCAAAGGCACAAAGGTCGTGCTGATTGAAGTCAGCGTTGCTGTTCTGCGGGCCACGTGCTCAATGGAGGTCTGCTCGTAGCCGCCTTCTGAAACCACCGAGGAGCAAATCTGCTTCAGAGACGAAGCACTTGCAGTCGCAGCGGTGTTGGTAATCTCATACCTGACCGGCAAAATTGCCGTGGTCATGTAAACAGAAGTGATGTCGTTTGCGTTCTCAAACGTGTGGCAGACGATGTACTCGCCGTTGATGATGAACCCGCACCGAACAGACCCGACACCCAACCATTCAAAGTCCATCCACAAGATCTGGGCTTTGGTCAGGTCAAGGGTGTAGCCAGAGTCTCCCGTCCCATTAAGTTTGTCGCCGTTCCAGTTGTCCTGCGTCACGATCCGCGCATCGCTGACAGATCCTGAGATGTAAGACCGAAGGACGAAGGAAACGGTGCTGTCGTTCTGCTGGATAAAAACACCATTTTGTGTACCAAAGTACCCCGCCCGTTGGCGTAGCCCCGTCTTGGCGGTGTTCATCACAAAGGTTTCTAGCACCAACAAGCCTTTACCGGGCTGGTACGGCATGCACCTGTAAGACTGCCTTACAACTTCAGATCCACTTGAGGTAGTGACATCCATCCGCACCGCTGCTTCATTGGGCAGGTACGTGGTTGAACCCCCAGTGGCCGTGCTGGTGTCGAACTGGTTGTCAATGGCGTAACGATTTTGAGAATCAAACAGCGTGTACGGTTGACTGACCCGCACTCGCCCAAACGCATCAGTATTGGTCCCGCCAATGGAGACTGGAACGGTTGAGGATGTAGACACAAGCTGCCCCAGAAGTTGGTCGAGTTGGTTGAAGTACAGCCGCAGGATGGAGTTGTATTTGTCGAAATACTTCTGGTCGTACTGCTCCGTTGCGTTGGGCAACGCTGGGGCAACAAACCGCTTGATGACGTTGGTGATGATGGACATTAGCTCTTTCTGCCATCAGGACGCAAATCGAGTCGCGGTGAGCCAAGCTGCCAAGCCACGCCCAGACCATCGGACGAAATCTTCATCGCCATCTGCCGCCCACGAACGCGTATGTTGACCTGCCCCGTGAACTGCTCCACCGGCACCGTGGCTGTGCGCGTGATGACCCCATTGTCTGAGCCGCCAAGCGATGCGGGGTTGTTGTACCCGGAGCCAGAGTTCTGCAGGGGGTAGAGCGTCAGCGTGGCGCTGGGAGAGCCGTTGGTAGACCCCCGGAACGTGATGTCAGGCAGCACCCGCCAGATAAACGCCATGTTTTCACCATCGTCGATGTCAAACTCGGACGAAGTGATGTACGCGGGCAGGGCTACAGGCGTGCCCGTGGTGTTGTCGTCCACCCCGGCTTCTTGGTACAGCAGTTGATCGTCGTAGGCGGCGATGGGGAAGTTGCTGATGATGCTGGCGTCTATCCACGTTGTGCGTGCCATCGTGCCGTAGTACCAGATCTTCTCCAAGTAGTTGTAAACAACGTACTTGTCGGGAGAGGACGTATTGTTGTTTGCGGAGCAGTAGAACCACCACACCTCATTGAACTGTTCAACAGTAGAAGCAAACACCTGCTCCCGCTGGTTCTCGTTAAAGTCGCTAAACACGTATTGCCGCAAATCGCAGGGGAGTGTTTGCACACGACCGTCGTAGACGTAAAACTTTTCTTCCCCCATCCAGTACGTGACACCAGCAGCGGTAGTCATGCCCCGGTCACTGATCAACGTGACGTTGTCTGCGAGAAGCTGTGAGCCCCAGACAATCGGAGGGCCGAGGTACTGCAGGGAGTAAAGCGAGATATCCGTCCAAACCAGAATTTCCTGCCGGACCTGCGCCACGCCGACGATTTCTGACCCGCGTGAAAGTGTCAAGCTGCCCGCTTGGTTGGTGGCAGCAGGGGTCCAGTTAGCGGCGCTTTCCTGATCGCTCCAGCGGATCAGCATCAGGTTCTGGTCGGCAGTGCCGTAGTCGTTGCACCCGAAGGCCAGCACAAAGCGTGAGGAGTCCGAAACAAGCAGAAGCCTCTGCACCGTTGGAACATCCGTAGCACCGGTCAGTGAAGTCAAGTTCACACCGCGTGTGGATAGCCCGGAAGAGTTGTCCCAGTAGTACATCGGCCCGTCCTTGGGGCCAAAGATCAGGTCTTCACCAAAGTTCTGCTGGTTCCACACCCGCAAGCCTTCAAGTGACGTAGTGCCAATACCCCAAGCGCCACCACCCCAAGGGCCAGCGCCCCAGCCTGCCAGAGGTGTTTGAGTGGCAGGGCCTGAGTTGATCTGGTATGCGGCAGTGACCGTGCCGCCACCCGTGGCGGTGGAGGAGGCGTTGCTGCTGGCCGTGATGGTGTAGTTGTCGATGTCTACTACCGTGACCTGATACTCGCCGTTCAGCGTCAAGCCGCCGACAGCAGAGGCCCCGGAGAAAGTGACAAAGTCTCCGGTAAGGCACCCGTGAGCCACATCCAGCACGTTGACCGTAGGCAGTCCGCTGGAGGTCGTGAACGGGTTGGTCAGCGTAGCAGTAGCGCGAATGGGCGTGATGTCAAAGTACGCACCGCCGTACATGATGTAGAACTTGAGGTTCGTGCCTACACCCAACAGCGAAGACCACGGCCACAAAGAACGCGCTACACCATCAAACGTGTTTACGTTAGATAGCGGCTCCCAGCCGCCAATCTTTTCAGGGAACCCACTTCTAAAACGAACTTTGTCGCTGTCATACCAGCCTCCTTCTGCCGTGTAGCGCGTTCCTTCTTTCCAAAGTCCTGGCTTCAATTGTATTTTTTTAAGAGGCATTGTGTTTCTCCAAACGTTTTTGTTCCCAATAACGTTTTTTGGCTTCACTTAGTTTTAACTTTGTTTCAGAAGAAACATTAGCTTTAGCCAACCTTAATTTTTCCAAAGTTTCTGGCGTGTGTTTTTTTCCAGTCTGCGCAATGCGTTGTTTTTCTTTTTCTACTTCTGTTAAAGGTCTGCGAGTTTTACCTAATTGCCTAGCAGTTACTGCTTTACCAAAACTCTCAGGACGCTTTAATCCTTTACCTGCGTCGCTAATTTTACGCCGCCACTCTTCTGGAAGTGCTCCGCGTTTTACGCCAAGTTTTTTCTGCCTAATTTTTTCACGGGTCTCTTCAGATGCGGGTTTTCTTTCAGTAAGATTCCACTGTTTAATAGCCGCAATATGCTTTGCCGAAATTGTTTTGCCCTTGTGTGTTTGGCTAATTTTTTTTCTAATTTCTGGCGTGTACAAAATGGCACCAGCAACATTTAAATTGTAGCAAGGCACACTTTGAGCAAACATCGCTTTAATAATTGCAATCTCAAAGTCTCTACACACTTCGTATGTGTTCCGTGTTACAACTTCTCGCGTAAAGTCTTGTGGTCGCTCACGATATTCCTTAAGCAGGTGCTTAGAAGACGATACATAACCATCGTCCGGTCGTCCTTTGTGCATGCCTACGTACAACTTGCTAGTTTTATGGTCTGTCCAACAGTAGACAAAAGTATCCATATACGCCTCACTTACCTGCTGCCTTGCGCGAGTAAAACAGGGTACGGTCACCAAACAGGTAGAACCCCACTGCAGCGGCAAAGTTGTCTACGCTATCGTTTGTTTGCCCGTTAAGCGTCATCATGGCCCAAGTGAGCAACACAATTGCAGCCACTCCTGGCCGCATCAAGCGCACGATGGCCTCTACCCAGGGATATGAGGGGTTGGACCCGCCCGCCTCGTTCAGCGCCTTGAACATATCAAGGTCGAACTGCCGCATCTTGACGTACTCATCGACGTTGACGGGCTTGTAGCTGTCGGTCTGAATAAATTTGCCGATGAGTGACTTGCCGAGGTCAACTATCAGCGGGCCGAAGGCAGCTAGGACGGTCATGGGGTCCATATCAGGTCTCCATCAAGTCACACACTCGCCGAGTCCAGCCGCGCCCAAAGGTGCCGAAAGTGTTGAGGTTGGTCAGGAAGCGTAGCCTCTGAGCCAGTATGCGCATCCTCAGCGCGTCGGCGTTGAGCGCGTGGACTGCAGTGAGGGTTTTAGGGCCAATGACCCCATCATCGGAAACACCTGCGGCCCTCTGAAGCCAAAGAATGGATTGCCTGACCCCGCTGTTTACAGCAGCATCGAAGACCGCGTACCGAATGGAAGGGGGCAGTTCGTCTGCCCGCACCTTGTCCCAGTAGCGTGTCTTGTAAATGCGCTTGGCGAGATCAAGCGGCAACTGCCTCATGTCACCTTTGTAGCCCTCTTCACGGGCTACGGATTCGGTGATGCCAAAGTTGGTCTTCCGTCCGGGATCAAGCGGGTGATCTACATACCCACCCTCGGACATCAAAACGTGTTTGACAGCAGTTGAGAAGTCCATCTCAGTCGCTCAAGCCAGCGGACTCGGGCGTGGGCATTTGTGCTTCGCCCTGGGCCTTGACTCGCATAAACACATCAAACACAACGTCCAGCGGCAACTTGCCAAGCCCTGAGAGCAGTATGTTTACATCATTCACCGACAGGTCGGTCAGCGTGATCTTGGGTTCGTTCATCAGTTGCTCCAGGGAAGGCCAGAGGCCGTTGAGGGGTTGATCTGCGCGTCAATTTTCGCCTGAACTGCGGCTTCGTGGGCAGCAACTTGATTGCCACCCATCTCCTCCTTGACCCACTGGACGACTTGCGCTTCGGTGAGGTCTGCGTAGGGGATGAAGTCGGGGGCTTTGTGATCTTTGTGCGGCAGGCTGATCGTGCCGTAGACGGACGCAGAGGCGGCACCGTCGGTTTTGGAAACGCGCCAGTGCGCGGTTTGAACGCAGCACTCGGGCAGGGTGTAGTCAAGTTGGGCGATATTCCAGTTCATGTTGTTTCCTTTCAGTTGGATTCCAACGCCTCAACACGGGCGCGGAGGTCGGTGATGAGGGCTTGCTGTTCTTGGATGCACTTCATCAGCGCGTATTGCAGGTCGGTCTGGTAGATGCTCAGGCGCTGCTTGGGCTCGTCTGCTGTGCCCCAGTTACTCTCCATGACCAACTCAGGCGCGACGGCTTGAACGTCCTGCGCCACCACGCCCAGCGTCAGGCCGGGATCGTCTTCCGATTGGTCGATGTACTCAAAGGTCTGCACGGGGATCGCGCAGATGGTGTCGAGATAAGACTTGGCCGGGGCGAAGTTGGTCTTCTCGCGGCGGTCGGACAGGTTGACGTTGTTGGCGCTGTAGTTTGCTAGGCCGCCGTTGGAACGGATAGAGGCGCGTTGAGTGGCACCACCAAAACACCTGACGAAGAAAGAATCAGTGGCATTGGGGTCTACAGTCAAATCAACATACAGACCATAAGCGCCCGATACAGCAGTTGAAGTGTTTGTTAAGCGAACTGTGTCAGAATTGTTGGTCTGATAGAACTCATGGTACGAAGCTGTGCTTCCGGCATACGTCCCCGTATTACTCGCCTTAAAGTACCCCCCGCTGGTGATGCGGGCGCGTTCGGCGCTGCCGGTCAAGTCATAAAACGCAAGTGCACCGGCGCTGTTACGAATGCTCCAGTTGTTTGTGTTTTGGTACAGGCGAAGCTCAGGAGTACCAGCACCGCCGATGATGTCGGCAAAGGTTTCCAGCCGTGCGCCGCCGTTGACGCTGAGTTTTTCCAACCCAACAACTGCGGTGCGGTTGACCAACAAATTCCCACTCGCATCCAGCGTCATCGCCTGCGTGAAGCTGATCGCGTTGCCTGCGGTGCCGGAGGGGGCGGTGTACCATTGGTGGCCAGAAACCGATGCGTTGTAACGAGAGGCGGCTGCACTTACGACATAGCTGAACGTATTAGTGCTCGACTCGTATGCATTGCATAGCATGTTTGCCGAGCCGTTTGCTTGCTGACCAAAAGACGTTGTGGACAGCACTTGCAAGTATCTGCCTGCACCAATTGCACTCGGCGTCACCCCCAAGCCGAGGTTGCCGGAGGAGTCGAGGGTGGCGTTAATAGCCCCACCAACCCCCCTAAAGTAAAGCGGCGAACCTTGTATTGACAACTGCACCGTAGCACTGCCAGCATCGTTTAGTGCTGACAAACGCATATCCCCACTACCGCCTGTAACTACGTTCAAATTTTCATTTGTTCCTGTTTTGACCGTCAACTTACCAGCAGGAGAACTCGTCCCAATCCCCAGACCTGTGGAGGTCAGGCGCATGCCTTCTATTCCGTCGGCATACCCGGCCACATAGGAACCATCAATAACGATAGGCACCCGCGCCGCGCCTGTTCTGTTGTACCCAAGAATGCGCCCAACCCCAGCAAGCGCACCGTAAGACAGTTCAATGCCAGCCCCGGAACTGGGAGCCGTAGCTCCTTGGAAAGCACCGCCGCCAGAAGTGATGAATCCGTTAGTGCCGCTAAAAACAAGGTCTGTCCCGCTCGTCGCCACCTTGCTGCCGTTGAGGTACAGGACGCCGTTGGCGGTGCCCGCTGAAAGCGTCGGGTTCCCTCCGAGCGTCAAGCTCGTCCCGTCAAACGTCAGGTTGGAAGACCCAGTCAGCACCTTGGATGCATTCAGGTACTGGACCTGATTCGCTGTGCCAGCAGACAAGGTGGGGTTCGCGGCGAACGTCGCGGTTCCGCCAACAGACAAAGCTCCGCTCAGGGTCAGTGCCCCGGCAGAGTTAAACATCTCCACCACATTGGTCCCGTCGCAGTACAGGAACTTGTACTGGCCCGCAGGAACTGCAATCCCGGTGCCGCTTGGCGTCTTCAGCGTCAGGGCAAAGCCGCCCGTCGTGTCGTTCCTGAACACGTAGAACTTGCTGACTGCAGGGCAGATGACGTTCTTGGCCTCTCCAGGCGCACCTGTCGCCAGGATGAACATCCGTCGCGCTTCATCCGACGTGCCTGAGTTGTTGCTCAGTGTGTACGCTACACCTGCTCCGCCCCAGGTAGAGATCGAAGCCGTACCGGCTACGGCAGCATCTAAAAGCTCCGTGATACCCGTGTTTACGGTATTTCCCCACTGGCCTGCAAGTTCACCAGTAGCCGGAAGAGTCAGACGAAGCGAGGTGGTGTATGAAGAAGGCATTTGAACCTCAGTTGTTTACCGGCCCCCAATTGGGGATCTGCGTGTTTGTGGGCACTGTCCAGACGGGAACTTGGGTATCAGGCACTTGAGTCCACCCCGGCGTCTGCGTGTTTCCAATCGAAGCCCATGCAGGTATTTGTATGCCCGAGATGTCCTGCCAGTTCGGATTCTGCGTATCCGGCACCAGCCCCCAGACGTTTACCGATCCTACCAGCCCAAGGGCTTGAACGCCAGTAGGAAGTATGGTAGCGCCACCCGTAACGGTGACCGTTCCAACGAACCCCTGCGCCTGTACCCCAGTGACCGGGACAACAATCAAAAGCTCGACCGTGACCGTGCCAGTCTGACCTTGTGCCTCAACCCCCGTGGGGTACACATTTGCCGTGCCAGTGACCGAAACTGTGCCTACTGCCCCTGTGGCCTCGACCCCCGTGACCGGGATGTCTGTGTTGCCAGTGACGGTGACGGTGCCTACCGCGCCGGTAGCCTGAACCCCTGTGACAGGGACATCAATGTCCGTGAAGGCATTGACCGTGCCGACCTGCCCAGTAGCCTGTACGCCAGTCGGGAAGACGTTCGCTGTGCCTGTGACCGTAACCGTGCCGGTCTGGCCTGTAGCTTGGACGCCTGTGACCAGAACGATCTGGTCTAGAGAAACCGTGACCGTTCCCGTCTGGCCGGTGGCTTCGACGCCAGTAACGCTTGTATTGGCATCGCCTGAGACAGAGACCGTACCCGTCTCACCCGTGGCCTGGACCCCGGTGACATCTACAACCGCTGTGCCAGTGACGGTAACAGTGCCGGTCTGTCCGGTAGCTTCAACGCCTGTGACGGCAGCAATCGCACCCGCCAGAACCGTGACGGTGCCCGTCTGCCCCGTGGCTTCTACGCCTGTGAGTGCAACAACGGCAGTGCCAGTGACAGAGACGGTGCCGGTCTCGCCTGTAGCTTGAACCCCAGTGACATCAGCCGTAGTGCTGATGCTGACGGTGACGTTGCCAACCTGTCCAGTGGCCTGGACTCCGGTAACTTCGTAGTTAGAGTCACCAAAGACGGAGACAGAACCGACAAAGCCGGTTGCCTCAACGCCGGAAACAAGGACCGTTACATTGACGGCAGCGACTGTTTGGAATGCGTCATTCTGAAACGCATTACTCTGAAACGCCGCCGTCATGGGTTAGTCCACTTTTGTTACAGGTTTGACGAGGGTTGCGTGGGTGTCGAGGGCGGCTTCTTTGTAGTTCTGCAGGGCAAACTGAACATGGTCAGGGTGCCGAGCGCCAAGCTCTGGGGAGAAAGAATAACCCCAGGTTGCAGCGAAATTACATGAGTAGCCCGCCGGGTTCCACTTCTTGTCCGTGTGCGGAGCGTTGGTGTTACGCCACTCCTGGCTCAGATAGTAGTAGAACATCTCTGACACCGGGGGCCACTGATGCGTGAAGTCCCCGTAAGCCCGGTTTGATGCCCAGTGAGGCGTGACCACCGTAGCCCTTGCGCCTTCCTTCATTACCCGGAAGGCTTCGTTCATGAAGTGAACCCGCTGCGGCGCAGTCAGATGCTCAAGGAAATGGCTGGCGTGGATCTCTTCCACCGTGCCATCCTCCCAGGGCCAAGGGTCAACGCCGATGTTCAAAACGACATCAACCCCCTCCATCGCGTACTGATCTACGCCGAGGAAGCCTTCTTTCTTCTTACCGCCACAACCAAGATCAAGTTTTGTCATTGTTCACCACACGTAATCAGGAATTCCGCCGCGCTTGCCTTCCAGATCGTAATGCCCGACCTTCACTGAACAGTCAATAGCACAACGATAGCCGTACTTTCGGGCATCACCCCAGAAGTAGAGGTCTTGCGTGGCAACGCCACCTTCAGTCTGAGTTACAAACCAAGGCTTGCGTAGGCGCTCGTCCTTGAACATATCAAGACGCCAGACGTTGAACCCCATGCCGGTGCCGCAGCACTCAACCAAACCACCAGCAGGATCAGGACGCTGAGGGCGGAAATTGACTACTGGATCTTTAGGATCACCCCAGATCTGTGCACACCCCCCTGGGCCTTGAGTGAAGTAAAGACCGCCTATACAAGCGTACTCAGGATGGTTCTCCATCTGAGTAAGCAGCTTGACCATGCCATCAGGCGGAGGGATGTTGTCGTGCTCCAGCGTGATGACGTACTTCCACTTGCTCAGGTCTGGGTGAGCCAGGATGCTCTCAATGGCAGAGGTAAACGCCTTGCCAACCTCCATGCCCACAGCCCACAGACGGGTGAACTTGGCATTGGGAGGGGCGTACATATTCATCCATGACGCCACCGCACGGGTAGGAATCTGCCCGAAGCACGGCACGATCTGGATGCAAGACAGGTCTTTGTACGCCTTGTCCTGCGTAAGACGCGAGATGGTCTTTTCCAGATCAGCGTTGTGTGCGCCGCCGTCATAGGAAGAGATGATTTGTGGCTGCATCAGGGCATCTCAACAATCAGTGTGGGCACGTAAGGTGCGCCAAAAGTTACATCAGATTCCCGAACGCAGAGTGCAATTCTTGGCACGGGGATAGACAAAACGATGTAGACAATGTCGTCTGACGTAATCCGCTGGCAACCATCAAAGTCGTTGATGTTCATGCTTACACCGTGCCGTTGAAGAATCTGATAGCAGGTGCGCGTAGAGCAAGCGAGTCAGACCCGCGAATCTGGCTAAACGCCACGCTGTTTGGAAGTCCAGACGTTGTTACCGAATACACCCCCTGCCCCTGAGTAAATTGCATCGTAGTGTTGTGAGACTGCCCAAAGAAACCAACAAAGTTACTATTAACGTTGGTAACCAACATCTGAGAGATCGATGCGTTTGCACCGGCTGTTGTGGTTCTGGAAAGCTGCCCTATGTAAATTTCTTGCTCTGGGACAGTCAAGCTCCACGGGAACGTCAAAAACCGCATACCAGAGAACAGAGAATAACTGCCCACCGTTCCGGAAAACGTAAAGCCCGTTGAGAACGAAGTGCTGCTGGCTAGCGACAGCGTACTGACGTTTTGGGTATAAAAGCCCACCCAGTAGCTGAGTGTTACCGATCCGGTGGAATTGTTTGCGTTGCTGTACGCAACTGGGACACCCACTCGGTCTTGGAAGTAATATGGGCAGTGTTCCGGCTCAAAGTACAACGTGCCTTGGCCCTGCTGACCGGCAACTACCTCCAAGTCCCCGTACGGGGGCCAGCCATCATAGGCGGTGTTCGCGATGATTGAGGCAGTCATCGTGCTGCCGTTCAAGCCAAAACTTACACCGTTGGAGTTGCTGAAAACCACCGTGCCCGAGGTAATAGTCGAGCCCGCCACAGCGATGTTCGGACCCGTCTGGTTGGTCGTGCCACCGCCCGCACCCGCAGAGATGACGATGGTATTTGAGTTCCCGCTCAGGGTGATGTTGTTGCCGCCGTGAAAGTAGAGCGCCCCTTGCGTGGTGACCGTCGTGGCAGTGGTTCCAGCAGTGTTGCCCAGCAGGTTCCACGCATTGAAGTCCACATCTGGAACACTCATAGACAGCGCCACCCCGTTGGTGTTCGCGTTAAGAGTGGCGCTGATGTTTGTGGTGCCAAGCGTAGTTCCCGTACCGGCCCGCCCAGAGGTCAGGTCATTGACAAAGGTCGTCAGGTATGCCGGGACTGCCATTGACAATCCGTTCGTGCCAAGTGCAGCAGTAATGTTCGTACCAGCCGTTGTGGTGCTGGTGAACCCAGTACCTGCGTAGTCTGTCCTCACAGACGCCGTCATCTGGTTGGTGCTCAGGCCAAACGTGACGCCGTTGCCGTTGGCAAACTGAATCGTGCCCGTGTTCTGGGTGTAAGTTCCAGAGCCTTGCAACGCTGCACCACCGCCACCACCAGCAGCGTTGCCACTCAAAGACAAAGCTACGCCATTGGTGCCGACATTCAACGTGCCGGTAATGTTGGTTAGCGCAAGCGTAGTGCCCACGCCAGCGATGTTGCCTGCGGGTTGCGTCTGTGTTGTCTGAGCGGCAAATGTGGTGATGTACGCCGGGACAGCCATGCTCAGACCGTTGGTCCCGAGAGCCGCCGTGATTGCGGTGCCTGCGGTGGTCGTTGAGGTAAACCCAGTACCCGCCCGTCCAGAGGTCAGATCATTAACGAAGGTCGTTATGAAGGCAGGTACGGCCATAGAAAGGCCGTTGGTGCCCAAGGCGGCGGTGACCGCCGTTCCAGCCGTTGTCGTTGATGTAAACCCAGTCCCTGCAATAGCGCCTGATGCCTGAGTTTGAACAGACTGTGTAGCTGTCGTGATGAACGGAGGCCAAGCGGCTGACAAGCCGTTGGTGTTTAGCGTGACGCCTACCGTCGATCCTGCCTGCGTGGTGCTGGTGTAGCCCGTCCCCGCTCGACCTGAAGTCAAGTCGTTGGTAAACGTCGTAATGAACGCCGGGACGGCCATCGAAAGGCCGTTTGTACCCAGCGCAGCAGTGATCGCTGTGCCTGCCGTAGTGGTCGATGTAAACCCAGTGCCTGCCCGCCCCGATGTCTGGTCGTTGACAAAGGTCGTGATGTACGCTGGGATAGCCATTGAGAGGCCATTGGTCCCAAGCGCCGCAGTAACAGCAGTGCCCGCTGTAGTTGTGCTGGTGAACCCAGTCCCGGCCCTACCGGAGGTTTGATCGTTTACGAAGGTCGTGATGAACTGGGGCACGGCCATACTCAGGCCATTTGTGCCCATAGCCGCCGTGATGGCGGTTCCAGCCGTCGTAGTGCTGGTAAACCCTGTGCCTGCAATGGCACCCGAGGCTTGAGTCTGCACGGTCTGCGCAACCGTGTTGGCCCCACTGATGATGATCGTGGCTGCGCCTGCCGCTGTGGCGGCGCTCAGTGTGACGTTATTCCCGCCTTGGAGGACAAAATTTGTCCCTGTAAAAGACGACACCCCCGCCGTGTTACCGGAGAGGGTCTGGCCTTGAACGTGTGCAGAGTTCCAGTCACTGGGACGAACGACAGATGTCGCTGTCCCATCCGCAACCGTCTGCGTATAGGCGTGATACAGCGCCGTCATTACGCAATCCGAACAACCGCATCAGACGCTGTGTTAGCAGGGAACTGGACCGTGAACGTGCCAGCGGTAGAGGTCTTGTCCGAACCGAAGTCCAGCACCGCAATCGCCTTGTTGCTCTTGCTGCTGTTGTAGATCAGCGCACCACGGGCCGTAATGGTTGCCGTCGTCCACGAGGTATCAGAGAAGTCCACAAACGCTGTAGTCCCAGACAAGGACACCGTAGCACCAGCAAGCGTGTTGCCGCCTGCCGTGTAGCCAGCACCAACAACTTCATCAGAGGTGGAGTAAGCAGTCGTTGCTGCGCCCAACGTAGCCAGAGACGTATACAGCGCAATTTTGAGGACGTCGGTGTCCAGATCATGTTCGCCAAGCAGAATCTGCTGCTTGAACGAACTGCACATTGCTTGAGAGATCGGCATATTGCCTCCTTAAATGACTTTATTACCTTTTGCGATATTGGCTTTTGCCGGGATTACCTGCAAATTCCAAGGTACGTGTAATCCAGAAACACTTCGCCCCCGTAAAGGAACTACATGATCAACATGCCATGTAAAGCCAAACATTTTTGTACGTTGTTTTGCAAGGGCGTACGCTTCTCTTATGAGCCACAACTCGTCTTTTGAGAGCCAAACCGGAGTTCTTTTTAGTTTATCCGATCTTCTCTTTGCTGTACTTGCGTTTTTAGCATCTGGGTGCTTTTGCCTGTGCCGATTTGCGTAAACACTGCGCTTTTCTGGGTTTTGTAAAAGCCAAGCCTGCGTTTTTGCATACAGCACATCTTTTGTTTTTTCGTAGTACGTTTTACCGCGCAGCTTTTTCTTTTCTACATTATCTTCGTTTTGAACTAGCTTTTGGTAATCTTTTTTCCTTTGAGAGGATGTGCGCTCTTTATTTTTGTTTCTATTTGCGTTTAACGTATTTTTGGCGCAATCTACACACGCGCCGGATACCCGCCGCAGGCCCTCTAACTCAGGGTGTTTAACGCACACGGACCCAAAGCATGTAGGTAGTCCTTGTGCTTTGGCTGCTTGTCGTGTTAGTTTTTCCATTAACGCACCGGCACTCTTACCTGTCCGCTACGATAAGCGTCCATCCTATTTTTACCGTCACCGAGGTTCTTTAGCAACTCCATAGACTGGCCGTATTCCTTGTCCATCATCGCCACAATGTCCTGCTCCTGCTTCATGAACCGGGCAGCTTCGACCATCACTGCGTTAAACAACGCAGAGTCAAAGTTGTCACCAAGCCATGACGTACCCGCAGTCACGATGCTGACTGGGTAGTAGAAGTAGTGAAGCTCCGCTGTGAGCCCAGCACTGGGCGTGGGGCCAAGGATGAGCGTTAACTCTGTCAGAGTGGCGCTGTCCGGGCCAAACAGGGCGTAATACTTCGGGGTCCCCGTCGTTGACGGGTTCGGAAACGCCGAGCGGATGAAGTTCACATCCTTGTTCAGCAGGTACTCGTAGTTCCCGGAGCCGTCGATGACTGCAAGGCTGAAAACAGACAAAAAGTCTGTTGGCGCGGCAAGGTATTGGTTGCCAGAGGTCAACGTGCCCGTGACGTTCTTGCGCAACGCAGGAAGCTGCACCGAGTTGTAAATACGCTGCTCAGCCAACTGCGTGAGCGTGGCGAAGTCAGTAGACGAGAAAGTGTTCTCGGTACTGTCCTCTACAGCGGTCTTCAACTGGGTGTAGTTCACTTTTTGGGCTTCCCGCCAAAAATTTCCAAATTACGCCATCGGACCACGAGCCATCGTGCCCTTGGTAGCACAGCCATTGCCACGCGTGCGGATGCCAGAGGTTTTGATGCCCGGAGCAGGGTTGGCAGCAATGTTGCCAATCACCATGCAACTTTCATCCCTCAAGGTCTCAATGGTCTGAGGTTGCCCAGGCTTGGCCGGGGCAAGTTTCTTGGTCTTCATCATGGTGCCACCTTCTGGTTCGCAACCTTGGCAAGGCCACGCCCGTACTTGAGCATGTCAGCGTCGGTCTTGCCGCCCTTCTTGAAGCCCTTGCCTTTGTGCATGGCCTTCACATGCTTGCCAACCTCTTCCTTGGCGACTTTGCGCATCTTGTCCATCTCTTGCTCCTTAGGTCGTCACGACCACAACTGTACCAACATATCCTACCGGGGCCAAGGCATTGGGGGTCAGCCCAATGTCAAAACTTCTGGCACCACCTACGGGGTTCCAACCCCACTCAATCACTCTGCTGCCCTCGCCGGGGAAGCCCTCTTGGTCAGGGCCGGTTCCAGATACTGGGTTGGTCTGCAAACCGTTTGTACCTGACTGATACCAAGTATTTGTATCTGGACGAGGATCACGGATGGCCTGCGGGTCTGAGATCGGATACATGCCAAGCTGCAACTGCGGCTGATCCGGTGTCCAGCACTGGGGGCAGGCTTTGGTCTGCGTCTGTTTGGTCTTGACCGTCAGGTTCTTGAGCTTCTTCAGGTCGAAACGGAACCCACAGACATCACAAAAACCGAATGCCTTTTTACCGTTTGCAAACCTGTTTGCCATGTCAGCTTATGAACATCTGGCGCGGGACGAACCGCACCGCACTCTTATCTCTATCTTCCGTCGAAGCGAGGTCCCAGGCTTCGTCGTATTGCTGTTTCAAGACCTGCATACGCTCCATCGCACCAGGGATCTTCATTGACAGGTAATACGCCAACCCTGCCACCAAGCAGGGGATGAAGCGGAACGGGACATCCTGCGTGTACGTACCACCGGCACCAGCGTCTTGGATGCGGCGCAGTCTCCAGTACACAAACTGGTAGTTGTTCGTCTGATCCGGCACAGGCCACACCGTGATGGTTGGCGTGGGGGCTTGGCGGTTGATCCAGACTTGGATTGGACGAGCCTGCTGCAGCTTGTTGGGGATCGACGAGTAGGTAGAAACACTGATGCGCGTGATGGTCAGATCGACCTGGGTGGAGACATTCCCTGCCCCCGTGCGGATCACATGCTCAATGAGGTCTACCGTGTCGTTCGGCAGGTTGTATGTGGCCGTGCCCTGGGTCAGATTGATCGAGCCTTGCTCAACAGTCCAGAGGTTGATACCCCGGTTGGCCCAGTCTGCAAACAGCAGGTTCATTGACCGCCGTGCGGTCTTCAGGTCATAGCCCGTGCGAAGCTCTGCACCACAGCGCTCAAAGGCTTCCTCAACGTATTCGTTGAGGTCAAGATTGAACGTGGTAGTGTTAGAGGTTGTCATTGTTTATCCCAACATTGCCCGCCCTTGAGGGCTGTTTACGCCAAAACCTTGCAATTGTTGTAGTAAAACTTGTTGCTCTTGCCTTTGTGCAGGGCTCATATTGCGCATGTTTTCGCGTGCAGACCTTGCATTTTCCGCGCCCATTCCGCTGTCACCAAAAGGGTTAAATGGTCTTTGTATCGGCATCCCAAACTGAGGCCCCATCATCGGGTTGAACCCAAGGCCACCGATGCCGCCGAACATGGGTTGGCGTGAACCAAACCCTGGGCCTATAGACATATTGTCTACGCCCCTGTTCATGCCGCTGTCAACAGGAGTCATTGCCCCCATCATTGGTGAAATAGTGTATGTTTCTCCAGCATCAATACGGTCGCCTTTAACCATATCCGAAGCGGTTCTATACTTTTTACCTGTTTGTGAAGATACTAGCGTCCCGCTAGGGTCGACGTAAGTATTTTCTTTACGTGCTGCTTGAGGAGCTGTAGCCTGTGTTTGCGGCGATGCCTGCTGCCCGTACTGCCTTTGATACGCCAGCGCATCAGCAGACGTGATTTTCCCGTCCTTGTTCAGATCGTACTGCATGTCTTGAGGCGTCTTGCCTACTGCCATGCTTAGGATATCTTGTGCGGAACGCTGAGGACCGGTGAATGGGGACTGCGGCTGTTGCGCAGTCGGAGAAAACGGGTTTGTTTTTTCGTATTCGTTTAGTTTATTAAAGTATGTCTTGAAGCCGCTTAGGTAATCTCCGTAGATTTTATCGTACTGCGCTTTTAATGCAGGATCGCCACCGGCAAACTCGCTATAACTAAACGGATTGGGGTTGGCTTTTTTAAACGCTTCTAGTGCCTCATTTGATTTGTTATATGCAACACCTTCTGGGGTTTGATCTGCCCACTGCTTTTGTTTTTGCTGCCAATCACCAAATCCTGGAGTTTCTGTAACTGTTGGCATCCACAGCGCGGGCACTTGCGGCTGCGAATTTGCCATGCGCTCCATGTTGCGCATATCTTGCTCACGGCGCTGCCGCATCTCTGGCGGCATTTGAAGTCCACCGCGATACATCATGTCCATCGGGGGGTTGTAGCCTTGACTTTCTTGCATCTGCCTTGCCAGATCCTGCCGCTTCTGTTGGAACCCCTTAAATCCTTCACTGCCTTCCCAGGCTTTCTGCGCGTTTTGTAGCGCTTGATACTCAGGAATTTTTTCTATCAGAGAGTTCAATTCGGCGTCTTGCGCCCGGACTTGCGCGTGGAAAGAATTTGGTTGTTGGGGTTGGAACGGTTGTGGTTGGAACTGCTGTTGCTGCTGGTACGGGTTGAACCCACCCATTGGCATGCCAAACCCTTGGCCCATCATGGGGTTGAACCCAAGACTTCCAATCCCGCCAAACATCGGGTTATACCCACCGCCAAAACCACCAAAACCTTGCGGTTGAAAACTCCCGCCAAACCCGCCAAACGCTTGGCCTCCACCGAACCCAAAGCCCTGCCCTCCGCCAAAGCCACCAAAGCCTTGACCCCCGCCAAAACTTTGCTGTGGCATCTGGTAACCACCAAAGCCACCGAAGCCGCCCTGAGGCTGCTGCATGGACTGGCTAGAACTAAAGTTTTGCCTAGCAGGTTGGTAGAAGGGCTGCGACATCAGTTACTTCCCTGCGGTCTTGGCAGACTGCTTGAACGCTTTGGCAGTAGGAGCGCCGGAAGTACCCGGCCTGCGCATTGCTTCACCCGATCCTGCGGCAATGCGTTTACGCTTGGCATGGATGTTGGCGTAAAGCCCCGTGGGGCCACCCTCTGCATAGAGTTCGGTCGGAACATCAGCGTCTTTCCGCATCACCGCTTTAGGTAGCTTCTTGGGGTTTACGGCACCCATGCCGCGACAATTTCTCACCGTATGGTCCCTTTGGTCCTGCCCTTGACAGCGCGCCCATCGATCTTGCCGCCCTTAGCGAAGCCCAGAGCCCCACGAATGCGCTCACCAACCGAGCGGGTATCGGTGCCGGTGCTACTAGACCTTGCGCTTTCACGCATGGCCTTCATGCGATCCGAGATAGACCGAGTGTCCGTCGAGGTAGAGGACCCCTTGCGCTCAGTGCCACCCATGCGCTCGGTGGCTGACCGTTCGTCAGTCTCAGCGCTGCCCATCCGGGCGCGTTCACGAGCCGCCTTGGCCCGTTCAGAAACGGACTTGGTTTCGTCGTCCTTGGGGTACTTCTTGCCGGTGACTTCGACCCGTTGTGGCGACGGAGATTCAGCACGCTGCCCCCGGTTTGCACCGCCCGGAGTTCCTGCGGGTGGCTTAGCCTTGGGTTTTGAAGCAGCTTTGGCCTTGGGCTTCTCAGGCATCAACTCAGCAGCCTCAGACATGCCCGTAGCGGCGGGGCGCTCATCCTCGCCGTAATCGACTTCGCCGCCTTCGTCGTAGCGGAATTTACGCTTCTTCATGTCACACCACCTTGCACTTTCTAACACCACGTTGTGTGCAGCCTGCGCCCTTGACGGAACCGCCAGATTTGTAGCAAGAACCCCCCTTGGCAAGCTTGCGGCCCTCATGAGCTTTCATACCAGCCTCATTTGCCTTTTCCTGCTTCATGGCATCCAACTCAGCGCGGATGCCAGCAGGGGGCTTATCCTTGGGTTTACGTGAGGCGTGATACGCCTGCATCTCTTGGGCGGTTGGTCCGCCAATTCCAGTAGAACGCATAATTTCGCCTCCTTCGGCATGGGCTTTAGGCCCGACAAATTTCTTCGCTACGCTAGGCGGGACATCCGTCTTGCCAGCGAGAGACGCATACATGAACCGGCGCTGCTTTTCAGACTTGACCGGCACTATTTACCCCTCCACTTCTTCACCGTGTCCGTTTCCCAGATCCGTATTCCGGTCCAGATTATTGTGAAGGCAGCAGCAATAGAAGGTAAAAATTCCACAAGCGTACCCAGCACTGTAACAATTGACAGGGCATCAACAACATGCTTTGTGGGTTCCGAAATTTCGTGCTTCATGTCAGCAATTCCACGCCCGCAAGGATTTGTTGATCCGGCTGTTTGGGTCTTTTGCCGTTTTCTCGCTGGTGAGCTTCTTCTTCATGCCCTTCATCCGGGCACAGAATGAGTCACGGCGAGAGCCACCTTCAGGCTGCGGAGGCTTGAGGTTCATGCCCTGCGCTTTAGCAGATGCACGGCCCTTGGCGTTGAGGCCACCGGCCTCAGACTTGCCTTCCTTCCGCTGCCATGCAGGTGACTTAGCCATAGTACGCCACAGCAGTGGTGCTGGCCCCACAAGTCACCGTCAAGCCTTCTTCAGCAAGGATGCCCTCGCCAGGAATGATGATGTGGATAGCGCCCACAACAGCCGGAGCCGTAAACGAGAACAGCGTGACGCTGAGTCCGTTCGTTGCAGACACCGTACCGCTGGTGGTATGACTAATCGTCAGCGCCTTAAGGCGAGTTCGATTGCCAGTGACCGCTGTTGCCGCGCCAGCCGCACAGGCGGCTGACTTAACGTCGGTTTGCATCGACATGATGCACTCCTATCAGGTAGCGGTGGTAACAGCAATCCAAGCAGACGCGCCGCGAACATACAGGCGGTCGTTGGTGGTCGTGCCGTCCGTGCGCAGGTACAGAGAGCCCTGAGCAGCGGTAACGCTGGGAGCGCCAGAGCCCACGAAGACGCCAAAGTTGGCAGTAGACGAGGCCAGGAACGCAGCCATGCCGCCTGCGGCAGGGGCGGTGCCACTGTCAGCAGTGACGTTGCCCGTAGCGGCAACAGAATCAACCACCATTGCGGGGCCAATGGTTGCCGTCGTGGTGACCGCGCCGGTCGTGGCGTCAACAGAGATAGTTTGGAAACCGTTTTGCGAACGCACCGGTCCGCTGAAGCTGGTATTTGCCATGAGAGGCTCCTCAGTTTGCGCCCGCTGTCTGTGAGGTCAGTCCGCCAAGTCGGTCAGCAGGCAAGGTGAATCTTGGACTGTGAGCAGGGTAGCACAAAAGAAAAGGGGGCACAAGGCCCCCTCTGGTTTATAGCGTCCCGGATTCAAACCGGGCAACCGTGCATTGTCTGCCTGCGTGTACTCACCACACCGCCGCTACAAACCCTTAGGCGCCAGGGCTTCCGTAGATGCCAAGCGGGTCCGAGACCCCGAACGAATATCGCTCTCGTGCCTTGTAACGAGCGTTGCCCGTGTCGAAGTCAGCGTCCATTGACGTAGCCATAGGCACACGCACGAAGTGCTTCAGACCGTTGGGCACATCCGTGGTCAGGAACCACGCATTGGTGTCGGTCAAGAAGTGGTTAACGGTATATCCCTCAGGGATGGAACCGTTGTTCT
>Ga0315903_10001848_pt1 | contig 32003 bp, 51 predicted proteins | sample LakEriMetagenome_7_FD_203524 | JGI IMG/M metagenome (GOLD analysis project Ga0315903, IMG submission 203524) | Freshwater fungal communities from buoy surface, Lake Erie, Ohio, United States - Buoy 2 MA119 | ecosystem: Environmental > Aquatic > Freshwater > Lake | place: USA: Lake Erie, Ohio...
CGTACTTTGTTAGTTCCTGGAATCCACCTGTACCAGTTTCAGCACGAAGATCGGCTGACTGACGTGGGTGTAGGTATGCAGCATATAGTTCACCCATACGAGGCAATGCCTTGTTTGTGCGTAGTGAAACAACAGCGTTACGGATATCCGCAACTGTCATTGTGTCTACTGGGAGAATTCCTGATGATGCAGTTGGAACAGTTCCTGATGGACCGTTTGAGTAGATCACGTTAGTTCCTGCTGAGAGGACCTGACCTACAACGTTGTCAATAGAATCTGCTGCGTTGTACGCGATGATGTCAGCAAGAGCTGAATCAACATCGTTGAAAGAAGTTAGGTTTAGCTTCTTTGTTGTTGTAACTGCTGAACCGTATTCGTTCAGTGTTACTGTAACCTGTGATGGGTTACCTAGTGCAATGCTTGATACATCTGAAGTTTCTGTCAATGTAGATGTAGCCTGAGCCAAATCTGAATAGATTGAGAAAACAACTGATGATCCTGGCATTGCCTGTTGCACTGGCTTAACATCTGCAAGTGAACGCATAACAGGAATGGAACGAAGTGCCATTCTTACATACTGATCGTATGCTGCTTGTACGAGGTTGCTGATGCTAGACGTGGTGGTAGGGGTACCTGTTGGGATAGCCATTTGTGGTCTAGCCTTTCTGTTTTAGGATCGGATTAGAGTCCAGACAATCTAATGACTTCATCCAGTTCTTCACGACTGTTTGCATTCATAAGTTTCTGCATAATGTTGTCATTATGTTCAGGAGATGATCCTGATTCGACAGCATTGGTCATACGCTTATATGCAGCAGCCTGAGCTGGATCTACATTAGGTGTTGCCTGGTTTTGACCTACATCAATACCAAATACATCGGCATAATCTGCAAGCCATTTAGACACGGACTCCTCAGTTGGGTCAATGTCCTGCGGGATAAATGAAGCAATTTTGCTATTTACCCCACGACTTTCGAGGGCATCTTTAATTGCTCGTTCTCTTTGCGCTTTATTGAGACTTTCAAACTGTGCCTTTAGTTCGGACAGTTCCTTGTCTTTTGCTTTAGTAGCCTTGCGCAGTTGTTTTACGAGATCATTACTGGTGTCTTCGGTATCGAAGTCATCATCCTCGTAGTCATAGTTGGACATAGGTCCTTCTCCCATTCTTTGTTAGTTTGACGCAGGCCTCACATTCACCTTGGGGCGGGTGGTGTGGCTCCTACTACTGGTTTTGTTATCACTCCAACGGACCAGTCGTCCCGTTGGCAGGCTTTATTTATAGTACGCCAGCACGATCTCTAGCGATTGCTCCAGCTCCAGCACTGCCTTGGAAGGCACGTGTCTCAAGTTCTGCAAGCTTCTTACGTTGCATCTCAGCTTCACGTGCTCCAGTAAGACCGAAGAATTCCTTTTCGGCAGTTTCCTGTGTGTACGGATCTTGCTTGTAGTACTGTGCTAGAACTCCAGCACGTGGTCCTACCTGAGATATGGTCTTGAATCCTTGTTGAGCTGTGGCTTCTGTTACGCCAGCACCTGCTAGTTGTTCAGCACGACCTACTGTTGTTCCTAAGCCATATGTTCCAGCAGCAGCACCAATTTCAGCAGCAGTAATTTTGCGCTTGATTTGGTTGATAGCGTTGGCAGGATCTAGGGCATAAGCCAAGATATCTCCATTAGAGATACCTGGGTAGAATTGCTTAAGTTGTGCAGCAATCTCTGGGTTAGCGTTGAGTACGCGATCTTGCGCTGTAACGATACGGTCTTCTAGTTCAGTAGAAGATACATCTCCAGCGATAAGATTTTCAAATCCCTTTTGAATTCCCATATCACCTTTAGAGTAATACTCTGGTGGCAATCCCCTGCGACGCATTACTTCTTGATAGGCATCTTCATTACGAATATATTCCGCCTCAGATAAAGCACGAAGGCCATTCTTAATACGTGCTTCATTAGCTGCAAAACGCTTCTTATACGCATCTGTCTCGCGTAATTTAATTGCAAATTCTGATGGTGATGCACCCGATGTAATCAGATTTTTTAATGGAGCAACTAAAGAACTAAGTCCATAACGATCAAACTCTGAGTAGAGCAAATCATATGCGGATTTGCGCTCATCAAAGGCTTTATATTGTGCTGTTCCTGGTGTATATGGATTCTTTACATTAGAACTTGTACCTGTAGACGTTACGTTTACAGGAGAAAGAATATCAAATTCTTCTGTTACTGTGCCAGTACTTACATCTTCAGCACCATCTGTAGCAATTCCATTAACATAATTGCGACCACCTGCAACACCAGTATACGGCTCACCATTTACTATAAAAGGTGCTGCTGTTGTACCAAGAGCGCCAAAGGCTTGCCTTTGTAATGCACTTCCAGCATAAGCAAGGTTCTGTTTAGGGGCATTTCCAAGCGCTCTATTATACCCAGGAGTTCCTATTTGACCAACGGCATTGATATCAATTTGAGCACCAATACCTGCACTACCTTTAGCAACACCAATTTGTCTAGCAGAACCAGGACCAGCTAATAAATTACCTTTTTCATTATAGATACTTGTTCCATTTTCGTCACGAACAACAGTCATTTTAGTTTCAGGATCAAAATAAGTATCTCCACCGAAACTGGTAAATTGCCCAAGGTTCTTATTTACTTTATCTATAAGTTTTTGATAAGGCAAAGCATCTACAGTAACGTCTGTACCAAGACCAGAAACGCTTCTTCCAGATAAAGATGCTGCTGCTGCATTAGCATTTTTAGATAATTTAGATGGGTCAACAGGATTGCCATCAGCATAAACATATGGAATTTCTATATATTCTTTTGATACAAGAATACCGTTCCTATCTGGAACTTGTTTTGAAACTGAGTATCCTGGCATAGTAAAAACGGGTTTTCCGTCATCGTCAACCCCTGCAGGATTCATATATCCAAATACTTTTTTTCTTTCTTCAAACGCATTATATTCAGAAGTACCAGATTGAGATGGATTTTCAAATTGTTTTTTACGTGCTTCAGCCATCCAAGCATCGTATTCGGGAGTCCCAAACTTGTATGGATTTTGTGACACATCTAGTGGTTGAACCATTTATTTACCCCTGAAATCCGAAGTTACGAAGAACTGTAAGTGCAGCATCTGATACCTCTTGACGAGCATTACCTGTGTATTGCCAACGGTTGTCTTGACGCAACGCTTTTGAATAATCATATAGGTTCATATCACCCTTATCGTTGATAGCCATACGAAGCGTTGGGTCAGTAAGATCAATTTGACCTTCATCTAATTCTAAGATGTTAGCCATAGTTCTGCGGTATGGAGAATAGATTTCATCCAAGTCAATGCCTTGACCTAATAGGTCACGAACAAATTGTGGTTGACCAACGGCTGCAAGTTTACGTACGTCTTGTGCAAGACGAGTTGGATCTATTTCACCTAACGCCAAACGCTTTAATGTTTCTTCTGCTGTTGCTGGCTTGCCATCAATTCCAGGTGGAAGAATATTCTCTAGTTTTAGGCCATTACGTTTAGCAAGTTTTTGAAGTCCTTGGTAGTTCTGAAGAGCAAGACCACTGAAATCTTCTGTAATATTGCCGCCGATCATTCCAGCCATTGGGCGAATGAAGTTTACGAGACGACGAGTTTTAACAGCTTCGTCTGCATCTTGGTTATGAATGTAAAGATCCTCGGCGATTAACTTAGCCTGACCTTCATCAATCGCAGCACCAAGAGTGCGAGACTGCTTAATTAAATCATTAGTAATCTGAGCAATCTTCTGCTCATAGTCAGTAGTTCCTTTAGCGTTACCAGACTTAACCAAATCTTCGTAGTTAAACTTCTGTAGGTAGCGAGCCTTAATCTCGGCAGAGTTCTGACGATACCAAGGGTCATTCTGAACTTTCTGCCTGAATAGGTCAATATCAATCTTTCCATTAACGTACTCTTCAAGAATCTTACCCAAAGACTTGACGTTGCTAAAGATGATATCTGGAAGGTTATAGTCTGCCTGAGCCTTGGCAAGAATTGAATCATACTTACTAACAGCAGGTCCAACTGGTGGACGAGCACTAGCTGCAGCAATTCCAGTAAGTGTTGTCGTATCTACTCCGCCATATTGTGGAAATGCAATACCAGTAGTTCCGCCAGTAGTTCCGCCAGTAGTTCCGCCAGTAGTGCCACCACCTGTTGCACCACCAGTTGTACCACCTGTAGTTCCGCCAGTTGCTCCACCAGTTCTACCGCCAGTAGTTCCACCAGTTGTACCGCCTGTTGTGCCACCAGTTGCAGTCCTTGGAGGTTGTGCTGGAGTTCCTGTTGGACCACTAGGTGTAGCAGGTGCAGGCGTTGTTCCTGTAGGTGTTCCAAATGTAGGAGCAGAACCTGTTAATGCTGATCTTGCAGCGACAAGAGAAATTGGCCTACCGATGACGCTTGTAGAAACTTTTTTATATTCCTGAACAAGAGTTTCTAGCTTTGCTTTAATTGCAGGGTCTTGGTCAAGTTTATATGCTTTTGCAAGAAGACCATATTGTTGTGAAATGTCATCTAGTTGCTGCTGTCCTTTTTCTTTATCATAGCCAGCTAAAGACTTGCGAGCCTTGGCTTTGTTGACTTCTTTTGTTGTAAAGTCAATCTTATCTTCAAGATCATCTATCTCTTCACCAAGTTTTTTATACTTTGCTGCAAATTCAGCACGACGTGCGGGAGTTTCTTTAGTGTCAGTAGAGATGTTTAGAGCTACGCTTCTACTGCCTTTTTTTGTTTCAAGGCTTGCCTTATAACGGAGCAGTTGTGAACGAAGACGTTGTTCTTCGTTTGTTTGGGTTGGCTGTAATGCCATTAGCGTAACCCTCCAAACATCTCTACTACCGTTGAGTAAGCATCCAAAGCACGAGTTGCCTTAGCTTCGTCACCCTGTGAAATCTTGTCAATTAAGAACTGCTGTGCTTCTTGAGCACCAAAGCCACCAGTGGTCTTTGCTCCAACAGTCTGTCCACCTTTAGTTGTATAAGATGTAACCAGTGGATTCTTCTTTTGCTGAGCGCGAATCATTGCTGTATATTTTTCAAGTTCTTCTGGAGTTGCCTTTGGACGACCAGTTAAACTCTTAACAATCCCATCAATTAAAGTCTTTGCAGACATATCATTGATTTCGTCTGTTTGTGTATAAGGCTGACGTGGGCCAGCACCGCCAGCAGCAGTGGCTCCACGCTCACGAGTTAAAAATGTATTAAAGTCTAGTTGCTGACCAAGGATAATTTCTTTATTTAAGTCGTCATAAGCCTTAAGATAAGCATTACGCAAATCTGTAGTTGCTTGACCAGTTAATCCACCTACACGATAGCCAGCAGCCTTGAGCTGGTTACCAATACCAATACGCTCCTGTGGAGACATCTCTAAGAACTTACGAATAAGTTCCTTTTGAGTTGCCTTTTGAACATTGTTTGGATTAGCAGCAGTAGGAATGCTTGATGTAATGTAAGTTACATCAGCTACTACGCCTTGGTTCCACGCTCCAGATGAGGTTGCGTCTGCTGTTCCAGCAGGAGGTTGCTTAGCAACCCTACTTACGCCACTGCTTTTACCTACTGGCACTTTAGTCTCCGATCAATGATGCGAATAAAACATCATAGGCTGATTTAGTATTTGGATTGCTGGCAGCTAGTTCTTGTAACTGAGCCTTAGCACCTTCTTGAAGAGCGTTCTTACGATCCTGAGCAGCATCTGTTCTATCTGTAATAGATGAATACTGTGCGCTAAAGCTATCGTATGTCTGAAGCATTTGACGTAGAACAGATACTGTCTTTGTCTTCGGCAAGTTCTTTTCAGTAGTAAGCATATTGCGAAGGTCTGTTATAGCAATCTCACGACGAACATCTGATGCTCCACCTGATGCAAACTCTGTCTGCAACTGTGGTCGAACAGCCATAAACTGACCAGACCAATTATCCCATTGCTGGTTAATCAAACGCTTCTGATCTACTGATGTAGTAGATGCCAAAGTTGCTAGATAATCCTTGCGTTGCTGGAAGTAATACTGCTTGTCTGTTGCAATCTGTGTCTCACGAAGGAAGTCACCAACCTGCTTTTTGTTGAGGAAGCCTTCATTCATCATAGTCTTGTAAGCGTCATAGCTAAACTTACCGATATTAGGAATCAAGAATGCTGCCGCTTCTGGGTATTTCTTGAGTAGTTCTGTGTTGTTATCTACCCAGTTACCTGCTGCTTCGCCGTACTTGATAACAGCAACTGTGTTCTTCTTAGACTCAGATACTGTGTATGGCATTTGCTTTGGAAAGAGTTTAATCCACTCTTCAGTAGCACGTGTATAATCGCCATTGTATTCAGTAACTAGGTTTGAGAATACCTGCTTAAAGCTTGTACGTTCGTTGTCACGAACCCATCCAGCCATCTCAGACTTGAGCTGTACTGAAGGTGATGCTGGCAAAATCAACGCAGTAAAGAAGCGCATACCCAAGATAGTCTGAGTTGTTGCCTTTAACTTGTCTTGATATTCCTCTAGATCTCCAGGAGATGGTGGAACATCGTTGCCTTGTGCATCCTTTGTAATCTTTAGCCCGTTATCGGTAGCCTCTAGGTAGGTAACTGCTTTACGGAAAGCTGATGCGTACTGTGAATCACGCTCATCCTTATTTAATGCACCCAATGCACGGTTAATGTGCGCTGGTAAAACAGCGTTAATAATTGGCTGGTCTTCACCGTACTCACCAAAGAGATATTTCTCTGATTCCTTGAGTGAAGGTACCAATTCGTACATCATTTTGACTGGCAATGCTGCCAATGGACCAGAGAATGTTGGGAACAAAGAGTCTGGGTTCATAGATGGCGTAATCATATTAAGTTTTGCGCCAAACTCTACTGGCATTGGAGCGACGAATGCGCCCTTGATACCAAATGCTGTAGCAAGTTTAGACATCGCTGCGTAAACTGGTTGCATACCTGGGTAAATGAAGTAAGCCTCACCCTGATCGTCCTTTTGGATAAAGCCAGAGTGTGTAACACCTTCATATGTCAATGATGCACGTGCGATTGACTCTGGATTGTAACGAACTCCACGCAATACACGGCGATAAAAGTCTTCTGTTGCACGATAGTAACGAGCAAAGTTACGCATTGTGAATGCTAACTGTGTGCGAACCTCTGGGTTATCAACGTATGCAAGCACTCGCTCTTTAGCAAGATCCTGTGTTAGTTCGATAATCTTAGTCTTACCCTTTGCTTCAGCGTCTTTAATCAAGACAGCCTTCTCAGCATCGGTTAATTTGGCGTTATTGCGGATAGGATCTGTTAAGAGCTTCAAGTAACGCTCTTCTAGACCACCATTTTTCCAACGCTTGCGCATATCAATAGCAGCAGAAAGAACCATTGGCTCACGTGACCAGCGAGCATTCATCTCGCCAACCCATTCCCAGTGTTTTCCTACGATCTTTCCAGCAGGGTTACCATCTGCGATAGGCATAATGCTTGGACCAGAGATAAACTGTGGTGCATCTTCTGCCAATTGTGGCAAGTCATCAATACCCAAGTCACGTGTATTAATTTTAATGCCGCCTTCAGGTGTACGAATACTTACCTTGGCTAGCAACTTCTGATTTACTTTATCTTGGCTATTAACAAATAGGTTGCGAGTTGCAGCATAGACATTTTCTGCGTGTACTCGTACATCAGCGTTATTACCTGGACGGTATAGCTGGAAACGAGCCTTTTGCTTTGCATATTCTGGAGAGTCAATGTATTTCATAATCTGCCTGATAGCAAATTCTCTAGACTCTGGGCTGTCTGACATATATTGAAGAGCGATAGAACCAAGTGGGTCATTACCAATAGCAGCAATGCTTGTTACCCAAGCAATCTTGCCTTCTGCTGTAATCGGAGAATACTCGCGGTAGTTTCCACCGCTATCTTTGGCGTATGTAACTCCATTAATCTTGTACTCACGAGATGTGCCAAATTGATCTACAGTACGAAGAGCATCCGTCCAGTGGTCTGCACCAGTGATGCCTTTCTTACCACCTTCAGCAACACCTGCAAGCAGTTCATCAATAGCACCAAACTCTGCCATCTCAGCAATAATTTCACGTGCCTGTGGATCAAGTTTGCCAAGGTACTTATCTGCCATAACAGCATCTGCCATAACCTTGCGAGCATCTTGTACGGTTTTGGCTGCTTCGATCTTACCTTGATATAGCGCACGGTCCGAACGCTTAACAAGTTTATTGATAACTCCTAGCGTATCTCCGCCTTGACCAGTACGTAACTTAGTTGATAAACGTTTACCTGCTGCTAAGCCCCAGATTGAATCGCCTACTGCAAGGTGAACCATTAGATCTTCAATAGAATTACGTACAGCAAAACGAGGACCAGCAAGAGTCAAGAATGACCAACCAGACGTTAAGTTCTCAGCCCAAGGTTTGTGCGACCAACTCATAATCCTACTTGCCACTTGGTATCGGTCAACGATTCCATCAAGATCTTGAATCTTAGGAACTGTCATACCTGATGCTAGTTGGAAATCAAAGATAGCAAACTGTTGGTCGTTAAAACTAGATGGCTCAAAGTAACGGTAAGTTCCGTCATCATTGAGCACTGGCTTACCCTTGGCATCGCGTACTAAAATACGTGGAGCAAACAACTGCTCGCGTGATGAATTAGCCAACTTATCAAGAACATTCTTACCGCCAGGAACTTTATTAAGTCCACGGATCTCAGCTACTGTATTGAAGACACCCATCATAATCTGACGTTTCTGTGCTTCATCTCCAGCCTTGAATGCTTCTGCAAATAGGCGTGAGTTGTAGCGAGTATTAGCAAGACGTGCTAACTGATAAACCTTTTCACCAGCATCTGGTGCATTAGGGTCAAAGAAATTGTCGCGGAAGAACGGAACCTTTGAAAACTTAGATGCAAAGCGGTCAATGCGATCTTGGACATAATCCAATGGCATACGGAATGCACCGTCTGCACGAAGCTTGGCAGTCTTACGCTCAATCTCACCAATGACGTTTGTTTCAATCTGCTTTAAGAACTCTTTAGGAGTGTTAGCAGTTGCGGCCTCATTTGTGCGTGAATCAACAAACTTTGTCTGACGCATTAGTTGACCTTCAATACCACCGATAGTGGTCTGGTCGCTAAATACTTCACGGCTAACACGCTTGCCTGCTTGGTCAAAGCGAAGAACCTTATTGCCAGTAGTAAGCGCTGCAATCCGAGTCTGACGTGCAAGATCCATACGTGGAAGTAGTTGAACTTGACGACCTGCTTGACCTTTGAGGGTACGCAGTGCTTCTTCGCTTCCAGCAAGAAAGCCTTTCATAGTGCCAGCTTCGACTACGCCTTCTTTAAGCATAGCCTCAATAACATCATCACCAAACTCAGGAGCAATACGCTTAAGTTCAATACCAGCCTGCACTAAAGCCTGTGGATCTACGCCACCTTCTTTGACTGCCTTACGAGCTACTGAATACTTCTTGAGTGCTCCAACATAAGCTTGGTCAAAACGCTGTACACTTGCTACTTCAAATGCCTTTTGTACATTGCCAGCATCGCCAACGATATTATCTAGCGCATACTTTCCAATATCATATGCTTTCTTAGCTTTACCAAGAAGTAATGTTGGATCTGCAAATACGCGAAACGCGGCATCACCAAGACCAGAGATAGCCTTATATGCAGCACCTGATCCTTCCCATTTCTGCGGAAGGATAGCGTTAGCAATAAATCTACCTGGAGAATACTTAGCAGCGTTAGCTGCATCTAGTGCATCTTGAAAGAGTGGATCTTTTTTCTGTGATGCTCGTGATGCAATCTGCTTTTCTGCTTCTGTTCCAGTTGCAATGATCTGGTCAAGTGTCATACCCTCTGCAACTTTTTGTGCAACAGACATATACTGCGAACCAAAGATACGGTTCGCTTCTGCCATACGTGATGGGCTAAATACTTTATCGCCCTTATCATTGGCTGTTGTCCACGCTTTACCGATGTCAACCTTCTGGTCAATAGCAATTGCAGCGGTTCGATAAGCACGTGTAGATAAATCTGAAAGTTCTTGGACACCCTTAAATGCTAATTTAACAGGAGCGGCAATGATGTTAAATGCTGGCTCTACTGTGTAATGAAGTGCTGTGCCTAGCCATCCACGTTTTTGCTCAACGTTACCAAAGTTATCCTTCAAAGATCTCTGTTGCTCTGGAGTTAACTTTGAGTATTCTAGTTTTGCAACGTCAGATGGAAGAGATGTTAACTTCTGGTGCGAGTCTACAGCTTTGATGTAGCCATTGATCTGCTCTTGTTGCTCTGGCGTTAATCCAGCTTGAGCAGAGATGGCCCTAATGTTATTGGAGGTTGATCCCACTACTGACCTCTAGATAAAGCCATCTGATAGAGAACAGAAATTTCTCCAGTTTGATCGTACGGAAGCAATGCTGCAAGTGTATCTGACAACTTACCCTCTGCTGGCTTTGGTGGACCAGCCATAGTCATAATGTCTTCTTCAGGACGTTGTGTTGGTGCAAACATTCCTACTAATGGTTCTGGCTTTGGTGGTGCCATATCTGCAACAGGCGTAGCCTTAGCAGATGGCTTAGGAGAAGTAGAAGCACCTGCAATATCTTCTGCCATTGCCTTGCGATCACCGTAATTTTGTGACGGTGGTAAGTCTTCACGTACGGAGAATTTTCCTGGACCGCCAATTTGTAATGGGCTATCTACCATCGGTATCCTCCTGTATCTTTTCTAAATCGTTTGAAAATTGTTCCCAAGCTTTATTTACTTCTGAGTTTCGGTTAGCGTTGTAAACAGCTATCTCCATTAATTCTTCTGTTGCAGTCTGTACAGAACTTGCAACGTTATGTACAAAACCTGCCAGTACTACTAAAAAATCAGCGAAGTGTACTGAGCGTGGAACCTTGTTATTATTATCCACGCCCAGTACCTCCGTTAATTAAAATTTTCTTAACCCTTCTTTACAGAAGTTCCTCTACGACCTGCTGGCATCATTGATGGTACCACCTTGCCTGGTCCTGCTGGCTTGGAAGTATCCTTCTTGCCCTCAACAGGCTTTGACATAGGTGCTGCTGCACGTGATCCTTGATTCATTTTACACCTCCCTCGTTTATGCTGCGCCGCTAATAGAAGCTAGCAGTGTTGCTATATCTGGACGTTGTTCTGGACCAGCAGCAGGGGCCGCTCCGCCTTGTTCTGGAGTTGGCTGCGAGGCAGGTACGGGGGCCGCACCTGCTGCTGGAGTTCCTGGTGCGCCTGGCATCATAGGCATTTCTGGCGCTACTGGTTGTTCTTTCGGTGCAAAAGCTTTTTCGATAACTGTTTCTAACTGAAGACCCTTTTGACGGCCTTGGATAACTTGTGCAAGACGGGAGATAATTTCACTAGGGTCTTGACCTTGCGCTGCAAGCGCTGGAATGGCCTGAGCATACTGAGCAACAGCCAACCGCAGAGAATCGCGCATTTCTTCGATATCAACACGTTGTTCCTCCTGCGTAACATTAAGCTCCATTGGAATCTCACGACGTACATAGTCACGAGATACGAGCTTGTCGCTGCGCATTTGTAGTAATGCAATGATGGCGCGGTTTGGATCCATACCAGACATAATGCCGTAACGGACATCTACGCCGTAGTTACCTGCAATTTGTCGTGATGGAATGTACTTCATATTGAATGGAGTACCGTCGTCAACGCCTTTGATCTCCTTGGTCATATTGCCAAAGATCTTCTCGTCTACTTCAAAACACATAGACACAAGGTCCATAAATAAACGAGCAAACTGTGCTTGTGCTGCCTTGATCTGTGTATCAAAGCCAGCCTGTAGTGCCTGTACACCGCGACCTGTAACGATAGATGCGTCAATGTTTCCTGAACGAGTTTCAGGGTAACGAGCACCTGTACGTAGTTCACGCTCTAAAACACCTGACTCGGTGAAGACACCATTAGGTAGTTCTAGTGGAACACGGCGAATACCTTGTGGGTTAGCAGAACGCATAATTGCATCTGGTCCCAATGCGAGTTCTTGCACATCCTGTGGGATAGCAATAGGTGCTTGGATAGACTTCTCTGCGGCTTGGATCTGCAGTACTGCAAAGCGAGCACGAGCAAGCTGAACTGATAGAACATCATCAAACTGTCCACGAGCTTCGCCATCAATAGATGAACGCATAGCTACACCTGCTAGGCACTTGCCTACTGGGTTAGGTGTATTAGATAGAACTAGGTTCTTACGCTCTGGGATAAAGATTAAGTCTTGGTCTTTGTCGTGGTAGCGAATCAAAGATACATAAGGTGAGCCAGGTGAATAGACATTGCGTGGCATAATCTGGTCATAGAACTCTGGGTACTGCATTGCCAATGACTCAGCATCGGTTGCAATTATCTGCGAGATTGAGAGGGTACGACCAAATCTATCAATTTCAGGATAAGTACCAAAAGGATTAAGCAGACGTATTCTCGGATTATTGGTTTCATAGTCCATTTCAACAATCGCTGGGAGCATACCGTAGGTGTTGAACCAGTCAGCACCTGTGTACATTTGAATCTGAAGATCAGAAGATGAGACGTAGTAATTAGCAATACGGGTACGAGTATCTGCAGCTTTACGTGCTGAGTCTGAAACCATATTGGTAGCAGCGCAGTTGAAAGATGGTAGAGGTGACATTACCTCTGCTAAGTCACGTGCTGCTACATCTACGAAGTTTGCAACTAAAGGCTTTGGGTATTCTTCTGAAAACATCGCAGGGTATACCTTGGAGATGTCACCTTGACGCACAGAGAGCACGTCGCGCATTCTCTGGTCACGTGCTGCGTAGCGTGTTTGTAGCCGTGCTACTTTCGCTGCAACCTCTTTAGTTGATAACAAGATTTCTCCTTAGATAAATGTACGATCTTTTTCTGCAAGTAGCTCATCTATGTTGATGACCATTCGCTTGCCCTGTTCATAACGAGACAGGAAAGGGTTTTTCATATGATGTGTTGCGTGTATACCTTGGTTGAGCATCTCACGTGCGCGGATCTCACAGAACCAAAGAGCCATCACCATATCGGTCTTACCTTTAGTCGTAGGCGACCAGGTAATTAGTTGCTCAATGAGCGCCTTAATGTTTTCAGTTTGGTCAGAAGGTAAGTGAATAAGGTTGTCTCTGTGGTGCTTACCATCGTGTTGCTTGGTCCCGAACAAAGTTGACATTGATGCAACGCCGAATCCTGAGTCCCACTTGTTATTGCCAGTATGGTGTTCCCGCAGTAACACTCCCCTAGAGGCCAAGTTCGCACGGATTCCCTCATCTTGCGTAAGGAATGATTGGAATGCATTTTTTTCCACGATCCATTCACTAGGACTATAGAGGGAAGTCCAGTCAAAGATTAGCTGACGGATTTGAGCAGGCGTTGGACGAGTAATTTTAATAGCATCAACAATGTAGCGTTTATGTGTAACCCTATCAACAGCGTAACAAATGGCGGCTGTATCACCAACCATAGCGGGATCAAGGCCACAAATAAAACTAAAGCCGTTGACATCACGTGGGTGGCCTGGGTGACCAGGAACCAAGCGACCTGCTTTGCGCATACCATCAATAGAACCTCTTACACACGCTGGATCAAAGATGGCATCATCTGAGATGTCTTGTTGCTGGTAAACCAATGCCCAAGTGGAAGCATCCATAGCTTGGCGTTCGTTGTAGAGGTTACGACCATTCCAACGTGGGTATAGTCGGTCCTCATTAAGATCTGATTCTTCTTGCCCATCGAATGGAGCATCGGATGCTGGCCAGAGAGTTTCCCATTTGTCAGGGTCCTCATCTGTAGTCAGCAGGGCTGGCATAGCCAGATACTTCCAAGGGACAAGGCCACCTGGGTATCTGTCTGGGTTACGCAGTTCACGGTATAGGTCAACTGCAGCCACACGGGTACCAATGATAATTAATTTACCAGTAGGGTTAAGACGAGAACGTACGTCCTGCGTCAACCACTTGATCTGGCGTTCAAACTCATTGGCGTTTTTGAGAGTAACCGCATCGTCTACGATAATCATATCGGCACGTTTACCGTAGATCTGACCGCCGATACCTACAGCCTCAATGTTCGGGTCCTTTTCACTGGACTCACGAAGCTCATCACCAAAGGTGATACGGGTAGCCTGCCACGAGGCAGACTTGGAGTTAAACCCTACGCCAGCAGCATAAGCATTTTGAAGGTTCTCATACATTGGGTGAGTCAAACGCTGCTTGATGGCGTAGAGAAAGTCTGCGGCTAGTTGCTGAGTCTGAGAGACTATCAGCACACGAAAGTTAGGGTTGCGAGCTACCTGCCAAGTTACATAATCTACCGTGATGGTAATTGACTTGGCGTGGTTTGGCGGGATGTTAATAAGGATACGGTTGTTGGCTAGCCCTGGCTCAAACTTCATCGAAGGGTGTAACCAGGAAGGCTCAACGCCTTCGATCATATCTACCAGATTTTGCTGGTGAGGGAAGGTACGAGAGTTAAGAAAACGTTGGCGGAATTCTGCAAATGAGATGTCGTGGACATCGCCTGCGGCGAAGGATTTGTCCTTTAGTCCAAGGCGGGTTCTATCAATCTTGTCTGTAAAGATCTTGTCGGTACGTCGGTAGTACTCGTATGTTTTCATAGACTTGCCAGCCGATAGGCAGGCTTGTTCAATGGTCATACCCTCAGCTACACATCCTAAGATGATTCGCTTTGCTATATCTGCTGAGTTCTCAGCCATTGGATCTCCAGTATCTCATTGGGTTATAGATAGACTACACCCGATTAAAAGTTGTGCTTTGCACAACCACGGATACGGTAAACTCCCGAGCAAGCCACAGCGAAGCGAGGGGTAAGTCAGTACTCGTCCTAGGGACTCGCGTAGGGTAACCGTAGCGAGTCGGTACGGGGCTATCACAATTACCGCCCCTACTGTATATAAGGCAGGAAAAAAACTTCATTTCCTGCCTATGGTATAAAGTATTTACAGAATGTGACTAACGTCACTATAAATACGGTACAAACTAGGACATTAATAAGTGATCTGGTTCACTTTAGGAAATATATTTGTAGTGGGTACATACTATACACACGCACTAAACTTAACACCTAGGGGTCTGCTCGCCGTACCCGCACGGCCTTGCTTGGCCGAAGGCCCCGCTTGCTCCCCGTACCGTACCGTTAGAAGATTCCCGCGGGATGGCTCCCCTTCTGGCACGGGGATCCCTGTAACAATTACCCCTAACCAAATTAATAAACCGCCTAACGATCAAAGCCAAGGCCTTACGGCCTAGCGATCCACGGCCAAGGCTCCAAGGATCTACGGCCTAGCCTCGCGCCTTCGATCCTTCCCCGCCTCGCCTCCATTGATCTATTGAGCCAAGGGTTACGGGCCAAGCCTTCGGCCCCGACTCTTACCTTGGATCCTTCGGGCCTTGGATCCGCCTTGGATCTGGCCCCGCCTCCCCGCCTTGGATCTGGCCCGAGCTCGTGACACGTGGCCGAATCTTCCCGCCTTGCCTCCCTTCCCTATACGGTAAGGTATGTTATAGTTTTCCTAGTGGCGAGGATCTGCCTCCTCACTTAATCGGAAGGATCTACATAATGAAGTCGAAAGAGATCATTGAAATAGTTGCTTATGATCTAGCGAATAATGAGTGTACGGCACTACTTATTCGCAACTCTATTGATTCACTTAATCGCGCACTAACTCACTTATACCGTGAAGATCTTAATGCGATGATGCTAGAAATCGAAGGAGCTAACTAATGAAGCTATTAATGCCGTTTATTGCGTTTATTGTGATCGTCGTACTAACGAATGACGAAATAGCGCAAGGTTTATTCAATCTATTCGTGGCCACTAACTAAGGAGATCAATCTAATGAATAACACAATTAACGAGCTTGGCGCACAATTAGAAGAGATCAAGGCCAAGAGTTGCAAGGCCCGAATCGGCCAAGAGCTAACGGATCGTGAGATCGCGCTCCGTGATCTATTCGCTATCGCCGACGACTACGAAGGCGACGAAGATCTACGGGATCAAGCTAATGAAGAGATCTATGAATTCGCCTATGGTTATGAGACTTACAAGGTGACCCGCCTAACGTGGAGCGGAGGAGGCCCCGCCGATTGGATCGAAGTACATCACGACGGCGACGGTATTAAGCGGATCGAATACGTGTTCCAAGATTGGTACGACGGAGCGCGAATAGACGTGCCAAGCGTGTCTCCCGTGTGGCGATACGCCTCCATAATGCTAGACGGATTGGAGGCTTAATCGTGGAGAATCTAACCAAGCGCGGGGCCTTCGTGTTAGGCGTGGCCGTCGGCCTCCTAATCGTCGGAGCTTATTGGATCACGGGTAACGTGTGGATCAATGAGACGGGGATCTGCATCGGATCAATGGCCGAATGTAATCTCTAGGAGCGTACTATCTCGCACGGCGGGAGCCGTGCGGGGTAGTCTGCCACTAGGGCAGAATCTTAAACCTTGGAAGGGGTTAGCTATGAAATACGAGAAGAATCGGGTGAGCCTCGTTGATCTTTCAACGGGAGAAGAGATAGTGAGCGCGGATCTAACCGCGCCACGGGTGAAGGCTATCGTGAAGGCCTACGCCTTGGCGGGGATCACACTAGGGCAGAAGGAGCGGGTGAGCGCGTGAGCGGGGATCTATTGAAGGCCTTGCAAGAGGCGGGGATCTTGCAGATTATCCCCGTCGGATCTTACGAAGAGAAGGGTGAGAAGAGTGAGTAGAGAATTAGAAGTGTTACGCGAGGAGTATTGGAGGGTAAGGGCTAATCCTATCTTCGATAACCCCGCCGATTATTGCATTCTCTTGGATCTTATCATTGATCGAATTGAAGTATTAGAGGGGAGCGAAAGTGAATAACGGAGTTAGCACGCTACGTCGTGAGCGTGAGATCCAAGGAGCTACGCTCCTAGACGATAACGATAGATTCTATGCAATAGTGGAGGGAGAGAGGCGTTACGGGTACCGTACACACTTCTCGGGCCTCTTCGTATGCTATACGTGCGGTCACTTATGCGAGTGTGGAGAGGAGGGGGAAGAGTGATAGGAGATACGAAGGAGGAGATCGTTACGCAATTGAATGATCTAATCTATGGCGAGGATCCTTATAGCTTGGCCGACATAGAAGACATAATCGGCGACGGGGATCTATTCGAATACTTATAGGGTAAGGTAAGGTCATAGCGGTTAGCTATCTCTTCTCCTCCACGGGCAGACGTGGAGGGGAGGGGAGGGTAAATCGCCCTAATAAATACCTTGGAAGGGGTAAGTAATGAACGTAGTATGCAAGAGCAAGGAGATCCAGAGCTACGTGAAGGATCTTGAAATAGAAGTGGAGGGTGAGATCTATCGCGCCACTCTTACTTACGATAGCGAATGCGGTTATGAATTAGCATTCTATGGTAGTGATGATAAGGGAATTGAATGGCCCGAATGGGCAGATAAGTACGATAACGCTACACGCTCACTAGAGTATGACTTAGATTGGGAGAGCGGTAATTGGAGATTCGTAACGCCTAGTGAAGAGGCGGTGGCGTAATGAATGCTAAGCACGATAGATTCTTAAATCACGTATCGCGTAAGTGCGTGGACACGTGGACGTTAGATAACAATTACCGCGTGAAGGTGTACACCTACCACGATAAGAATAAAAAATCTTATTGGAGCATAATCAGTGAGTGTACGGTAGAAGAGAGTGGTACGACGGGGATCTATTTCGAGAGACACACGGTACACACTAGCCTTAATCAATTAGCTGGCAAGGTGGAGGCTCTTCGATTTAATGGTGATTCTATGGTGAAGGCGCACGATAGCGCCATTGATTCAGTACGCGATCTAGTGGATCAATTATTGGAGCTTAATAAGGAGAAGGTGAGTGCATAATGGATAAGTGTAGATTCTGCGGGTTACGTGGGCTAGTGCTATCTACTATTAATGCAGACTATTCTTGCGAGCATTGCGGAGAGTGGCAGAATGCGATCCTTAATAGTGCTTGGATAATCGTAGGTTATGGGAAGGTGAGCGCATAATGAGCTACGACTACCGTGTTACCTTCGTAACCGATTACTTAACGATCACTACCAACGTATGTCTAGAAGGTGACGATCACTTTCAGAATTTAAGTGATGAGGCGTACGAGCAAGCGACTATCAACGGTATGAATAACATAGAAGACGAGATCGGGAAGATAGACGAGACGATTATCAATGACATAACCGTTACCTTATTGCTAGACGATGAGGAAATAGAACTGGGAGGGTTTGGAGAATTCCCTCCAGTACACGTATCGGTAATAGAAGGAGAGGGAGAGTAATGGATCAAGACACTATGTACTGGAGCGAGCTTGCAGAATTGACACACGCTACCCAAGTGGAGCGATTTAATTTCTGCACGTGTGAAGATAATGAAGGACAAGATAACCCATACGACGACTGCCCGAAGGAGGATAAGTAATGAATGAAGAGACATCAGCAACGCACGTAATAACGGTAGTGATCCAAGCGGGATCTAAGTGGAATAAGGTAGAGCTATTTGATTTCAGCGGTGAAGAGCCTACCTTGTTAGCCTCGGGAGAGGCGAGCAATTGGCGCACGGCGTTAGGAGAGGCACTATCTAAGATCTCACTATCCTCGGACGTGCCAGACAAGGCCGTGAACGACGTGGTGAAGGAGATCCAAGAGGAGGCGGGTGAGTAATGGGATACGGTAAGTGTTGGGTATGCGCTTCGATTATGTCTGGAGATAGTCAGACTATCGAGGGCAAAGTAAAGTGCGATAGGTGCGGTTGGGTATCAATTAAGGACGGGAGTTACTAATGGGATACGAGCCAGAGCTTAACGATCCTATCTTCTATGAAGAGGAGAAGGAGAGGGAGATCAAGTGCTTCTTATGTTCAGAGCCACTAGATCAAGACGACGTAGTGTGGGCAGACTGTGAAGGCCTATGGCAAGTAAGAGGGAAAGAGGGTAACGATACTGCGTGGTGCGTATCGTGTTTACCAAGCGAGAAGGAAGAGGAGAGTAATGAATAAAGAATACTGGCAAGCTAAGGCAGAATTGTGCCGTGACCTAGCCTTAACCCAGATCCAAGAAGAGGAGACAGAGAAGGAGGCGGGTATGAATCTAATGCGTATGACCTACGCCTTGTCTATGGTTGATGCCTATTCAGAAGGGAAGGGAGAGAATGAGTAGAGTCCTACGCTTCGATAGCAATGGAGATCCATTTTTAGGAGATCCAGACGACAGGATAATTGCATTCCACCCTCGCGTCTCGCCACTTGTGAACCTATACGAAGTGGTAGATGAGAAGGGTGAGGCTATCTGGGGTGGCAACGACACACACGAAGCTATCCGCTACCTACGCAATAGCCCTGTCAATTGCAGAATCCTTGTGTCGGGGTGGGAAAGTGACGACGAAGATGCTCACCTTGTAGGCCAACCCATTGACATCACCAAGCTTGTCTATGCGGTATTGGCGGTGAATCAATGAGCTATTTCTTGGGTATCCTAGGCGTAATGCTAGTGGCATACGTCCTAATTGTATGGGAGGATAGGATCAATGGACAATGAGAAGAGATTGGCGAGTGCTGCAAAGCAGGCCGTCTATTACCGTAACTACCGAAGAGCAAGAGATCGTGCCTTGGTGAAGCTGGCGCAAGCCTACCCAGACGCGTATAAAGAATTGCTGGAGAAGGAAAAGGTGAGTGATGAGCAAGAAGGCAAAGCGTGGATTGATCTTAACGGGACTACTCTTAGTCCTCGTATCGTTGCACGTGCAAAGGCTAGGGGAATTACCATTGCCCAAGCCGATACAAACCAAGGCAACAATGGAGGAGAAGAGTGAGAACAGAAAACTTGCATACAAATTTAGTAAAGCTCTCGGTTATACGAGAGCAGAAACGACGTGCCTCCTACGACTTTGGACCCGTGAATCCCGCTTCGACCACCTTGGTTTCCCAAAGAACTCTAAGGGAGAACCAATTAGCTCAGCTTTCGGAATTGCTCAACTCCTTAGAGAACGTAGTAGAGAGCCTGAACTACAAATCCTTCACGGCCTACGATACATTGGTCACCGCTACGGAGGGAGTGCGTGTCGCGCTCTCAGCCATAGCGACAGACGAGGCTGGTACTGATACAGTCTGATCCGCTCACCTCTTCCGAGTAACGAGAACCCTACTGCACCCTTCCGTGGTAGGGTTCTTTACTTTGCAAAGACAAAAAGCCCTAGTCATTTAGACTAGAGCTTGTTGCCAGCACTCTCAGCAATTTGCTGCCGAGGTACATAAATCATAACACTATCCGCCAGTAGAGTAAAACCCTTTACCCTTGAAGGTGATGGCAGGTGTGTCCCACTTACGGATCATTGGTATATGGCAATCAAAACAAGAAGGCTCACGTGGGTCCTCGTGGATACTGCGTTCAATAGTTATTTCCCCATTGCAATCAGGGCAACGATAGTCATACTGCATCAGAGCTTTACCGCCTCTTCGATTGGTAGATAACCTACTAACTTACTGACCTTATTAGAACGTGAGAACTCAGTCGTCGCTGGCATCCAATGACTAAACCATTCAGGCTCTGGCACTTCCATTAGGTCAAAAGAAAAGACCCCTTCTGGGGTCGAGTTAATGTAGAACGGAACTAGATCTCGTTCTGCTGCCTGCGTTATCAGCTTACGATACTTCATCTCTTCAATCAGTAGTGTGGGATAGTGGGTGTTACGACACTTCAACTCTATGTATGCAGAAGAGTCACGACTAATGCAATCGAATGAGTCATAGATACCCTCTGACTTCTGCAAGTCAGGGTACTTGGTATCCAATAAGAATAAGAATAGATCAATCTCTTTCATTGCCAAGGGTTGTCACCGCCCAAGCCATTCTGTACCTTGCGTAATGCGCTGGTGCATCTACGATCTGCGGTAGATACTGCACACTCTAGTAAACCTGCCACCTGTTGCAAAGTAAGTCCTTCGTGGTAACGCATACGAAGTATGGTCTGGTCCTCTACTTCAAGCTTTAAGTATGAACGCTTCACATCAATCAAGGTAGCAAGCAGGTTGCCACCTTCTGCTGGAACGCTAGGCTTCTTAGGTGAGCCATCATTGATAAGATTCTGAGCCTGCTCTAGCACCGTGTCATCCACAATGGATGCGATAACGTGAGGTAAAACCTGTGCGATCATAGCTGTATCGTAGAAGGCTTCATCACCTGTGCGATAGCCAGACTTAGCCGCCTTCTCTTTACGAGCATAGCGTTCTGCTGCACGTTTCATCTGCCAAGCAATACGCTTCTCATTGATAACACGTTGGACTGGGTTAGGTTCACTAAGAGCATCATTGAATTGTGTGCCACGTGTAAGCGCCCAAGCAAGGCACTCTTGTAGTACATCATCTCGTTCTACGTAACCACGAAAGCGACGGGCTATTGCACTTGCAACGCTAGGTGCTATGTCGTAGATAGATTTATGTAGCTCAATCACAATTAGGTTCTTCTACCTCTGGCCACACACCATCGAGCACCATCATTGCAATAGCAGAATAGTTTAATAAATCCACAAAGCTATCACGCAATGACTCATTGCTTGGCTTAACACCTGAGTCTAGTAAGTTATTGATGCGAGCTATCTTGTCCCACATACGTACACGCAGACCATTAAGTGGTCCACCTGGTGAATGAGCAATGTTCTTTGGGCCGTAGTCGTGATGCTTACGCACCAATAGATTGCCTGCTTGATCCATAATGCGCCAAACATCAGCAATGAACGCTTCATTTACCTTGTCGGCATAGGCCGAAGCAGTATAGTCTCGGTTTCCATATTGATCTCTAGGATCTGGAAGCCCATATGCTGCAAAATCTGTACCATCTGTAGCCATTCGTCTCTACTCATCCTTCTGTCCTAGTAGCAAAGCCTTCGTTGCATCTAAACCTTTGGTCAGATAGAAGTCATTGATGTCCATTGATGGGGGTAATGTTACTATTGTGCTATTAGAAATCTCTTGCGCGACACGCTTGGCAAACTCAGCGCCAGGGTTGGTGCCATCTTCTTTAATATCATTGTCACCAATAACAAAAACTGTGTCGTAACCAGTAAAGAGCTTGACAAAGTGTGGCTTCCAAGCCTGTACCCCAGGTACACCTACTGCTGGTATGCCAACAAGACCAGACAAGACCAGCGCATCTAACTCGCCTTCACATACTGCAATGTATGAAGAGTCAATAGTTATATCGCTAACGTTATACAGGTGTGCCTTCTGCCCAGTAGGTGATCCATACTTGGGCTTACCATCATCTAGTCTGCGGAACTTATAACCCACGCAGATACCATTAGCTGTCATATAAGGGATGGACAACCAGCCTTGGTGCATCTCGTGACCATTGATAGGGTCTGTTACTGTACCCAACGAATACTGTTGGGCAACAGCATCAGATATCCCACGTTCTTCGAGATAACTTAGAGCTTCTGCGCTTATGTTTTGACTGTAATGTTTGGCCGCTTCCGTCAATGATCTCGATTGCACGATTGAGGGCATCCTTAAACTCCAAGTTCTCTATGTGCATAACAACATCTACTGAACTGCCACCCTTACCGCAGGTATGGCAGAAGTAGAGGTTGTCATACGTGTTCATTACAGCACTACGTCTGCTGTCTGTATGGATACAGCAACGAACCGCTGCTGACTTACCTTCTCTTACTTCTCCACCGTAATAGGAAACAATAGTTCCTATGGGGATTGAAGTTGCATCAACGGAGTGCTTTCGTTTGCTCGCTTTATGTACCCTGGACCAGTCTTGTGCTGGCATACACACCCCTTATCGTCGCACTTATCGTGCCATTGAGCTGAACGCTTATAGTGGGTAAGAGTATTCTCTTCTCCTGCCTTATGACAGTTCTGGCAAATCATCTTCTACCTCTTCAACTACTTCTTCTACTACTGGTACAAGTATCTCTGTTGTTGTTATTTCTCCACCTGGTACTGGCATTATTGTTTCTCCTTTAGGAATTGAGTTAGGTCTTGGATTACCCAAGCTTGATCTATTGAAGCGTTGCGACGCTTAACTACGACGTAAGACAGAGGAACTTCCCCAAGACCCCGTGCCTGTGCATAGTTAAGCGCCTCAACTTGTGCTTCTCTCCAGAATTCAGGCAGGGAAAGGGTCTGCCTATTCTTGAGTTCTAAGATGTAGGTTTCTCCAGATATGATAACAACCATATCACCTTCATCTTTTGCCCCAGCCTTGGTCAGACGTTCTGCTATTACGCCTTTACTGCGTAACCATTTCATCACATCTGTCTCAAACTGAGAACCTTTGCGTCCGTTTTTATTAGCCATTGAATACTAAACTTTCCATAGGATTAAGGTAAGCAACTGGTACATACCAAGTCCTGTCATTATATCTCCACTCATCACGCTTGCATTCAGATCCAAGTTTCCAACCAATAGCTGTGTACTCAGGACCCTTCCATTCAGGCGCAACACGTCTTGTCTTGTGACATAAACCATCAGACATTAATACATATACAAGGTTGTCGTCGTCTCTAGTTGAGTAACGCATTCCCCTTACTGGTGGGAACGAGTAACGGATCTCTCCAAATCCTGGGATGTCAAGTTCTGATTTCCATTTATTGTAATGTGGAGTGAAGTTATCTTTACCAACCATACGTGCGAATGCAAGTTCTGATCCTGCACACACAACGTGTTGCCACGTTTCCCATAGGTCACCCTCTGAGTAATTGATATTCTTTGTTGGGTCACCGAAATATGGCCTCTGTCTTTGGTATCCAACTTCAACACAAGTAGCTTCCTCTTCTATTGTTAAAGCGTATTTAGATTTGACCATAGGTACTCTCCTCCCCCGCACTACGAAGGTAAGCTCTACCTTGTGCATCATCATCACCTATCTGACAAGATGCAAAGTCTACAAATAGTGATGCCCATTGAGAAGCATCAGCAAAGTGTGGACCAAATCGGTTCTTAACCGAAGCCATCCGCAGTAAACCTTGTGACGGATCATAACCTAATGTCAGTATCAAAGCAGGTAATTGACTTACCTTTCCGTGGATGGCTCTTCTAGGTGGAGGCATCATAGGAGAACCATACTCGCTTTGTTCGCTGACGTGATGGAGTACTAAGACGCAAGCCTCTGTCTTGCGTGCCATATCGTGCAACTCCATCATAATTGCACGTAGCCCTGCCCACTCATTGTCTGTTTCAGCAGCCACATTCATTAGGTTGTCTATGACAATTAGCTCTGGAGCTATTCCATAGAGTTCAACGTAAGCCTTTATCTCCATCTCAATATCATCAAGAGACGGACTGGAGTCAAAGACCCACTGAATGTGTGATGTCTTAGCCAAGTGTGGTACGTAGTAATTTTGTTGCTTCTCTATGTTGTGTTCCACAGTAACTTGACTGTGGCCCGATAGGTGTGCAGCAGCACGGATCATTACAGTTGCGGTGTCAGTATCGGCAGAGAAGAAAAGCGTAGGCACATTTGCTTTGATTGCATAGATCAATGCGAACATTGACTTACCAGCATTAGGTGCTGCAGCTACCATACAGACTTGACCGCGACGAAACTTTATAGATTGCTTAACTAAGTTCTTCCACACATCAGGTAGTGGCGTGGCCTTTGTGGTCACTCCACTCCAAGCGCGGGAAAGTTTAAGCACTATTCTCCTCATTCAAAATTATGTGTCTTGCCTTGCGTATCTTTCGTCTATCACCATCGGTGAGTCCACCCCAGATACCGTGACGTTCCTTACGGATACCCCACTCAGCACACTCAGTAATGTGCTGGCAACCACGACAGATTGATTTAGCTGATGCAATACTTAGGCGAACCATTTTGCCTTCGTTTTCCTTGTCAGGAAAGAAGAGATCGCCACCTACTTGAGCACATAAAGGAACCTCAAACTCGTGTGGTTCCCGCATCTGCTATGCCCAGATAGTTGCACACTTGTCTGTGGCACCCTTTGGTGCAGCACACATCCAGCCCTTCCAAGGGCCACGAGCAGAAGTACCTGTACGGAAACTCATTACACCGTGCTTACAGCTAGGTGCTTGACCTTCAACAACAGAAGGGGCTGCAACAGGTGTTGCATTGAAAGCTTGTGCTACTGATTCAGCAGTTGGAGTTGGTGTTTTACCACCATTGAGTTCAGCATCGGTAGTCTTGATAAGTGATGCAACCATTGATAGGTCAGTAAGACCAGTCTCTAGATCTTTAATGTCAGTTGCATATAGATTAATAAGTGTTCCGCTACTTGTCTTGAAGTTAACTTGGAACTTTGTGTTTTCGTTTGCAGCCATTTACTTTCCTCCAGATTGTTTGATTGTTAACCGTAATGAATCTGCACCTTGCTTAGTTGGTACGAAGCCAAGTTTAGCAAGTACTTCATCTTTGTCTACTGATGTAGGTCCAGCTATCTTGTTCCAACGTACTTGGATACCTGTATCTGTAACTCCAGCAATACCTTCAAGAGCAGACTTTAGTGAATCTTTTTCCTTTGTCAACTCTTTGATCTTCTCATCTAATTGTAAGTATTTCATCGCATTGGTTGAGGCATCCTTGTCCTGGATTAACACCTCTTCACTAGCGATACGTTCTTTTTTTAGACCAACGCATCCTAACTGCCCACTTGCGTCATAGAACTTGCAGTAATGTTGGCAGTAGTTTTCTTCTCGCTCTGGCTCTGGTGCTACCTCTGATGCCTTGATAGCTTCTAACCAACTCAATGCCTCTAGTGCCATTGCTTCGTTGTAATCTTCTGTGTGTACCTTGACATCCCGCTCATCACCATCACGGGCGATAGCTACTAACGATACACGCTTTACATCGTGACCATTCTTTGCTAGTAGATAACCATAGGTCTGTACCTGCCAGCGTTGCTGTGTTGATGGGAAGTATGAAAGGTTCCTTACCTTGCTTGTCTTCCAGTCAATCACATCGCCTGTGCCTGGTACATAGCAGTCAATGTGTGCCTTCATCCCATTGTATTCAACTTCTGTTTCAATGAGAACATCTTTGTTATCTGCTAACGCTTCTTCAATAGCAGCGTGGATAGCAGTACCCATAATTGCAGCGAGCTTCATCTCGTTATCATTAGTCTCAGGCTGATCGTTCAGTCTGTACCAAACCTTACGACGGCAACCACCTAACTCTGATGGACCAATCTGTACCTGCGTAGAGCGTGAACGCTTTGCATCACCTGCACGTAGTGCATTGAGTAGCAGTTCCTTTGGATCAGTCGCTGTCATTGTTAGCCTCTTCGTGTAATTTGTAAGCTAGCCTGCAAGCCTTCCAACCCATCTCGTAAAAATAGTGTGCAGAATATTCATCTGTCATTGCTATTGATTTGATTTCCATAACTACATCCTTTCCTGGACCACCAACTGTAAAGGCTTACCCGTGTTAGCGTCAAGAACCGAAGCTATCTCTACCGCTCTACGGGCGTGTCTCTTTGCGTAGGCTAGGTCAACATCAGGCTTGATAGCTGAATACAGATAGCCAAGAGCAAGCTGACCACCAGAACCAATGCCGTACGTTCCGTGATTTGCTTGGAAAAAAGAGAGATCACAAGCAATGCGAAAGATATTGCCGTTAAAAGCAATGAGATAATCGAAGCCACCATCTTTGTCCACCTTATTGTAGTCGTAGTTGTTGTCGTTAAATGTTGTGAGAATACTTGGGATAATCTTCTTGCCCATAAATTGTGCTGGTTCTTCACCACGATAGAGCGGTGGCTTCCAGTTGTAGGCAAGGATGTCACCAGGTCTAGTATCCCCTGAGATACCAATGAGAAACTTACCTACCTCAATTATCTTTGGAGTAGATGTAGCAAGGGTTACTAGATTATCTTCTGTGATCTGAGAGTCAGCTACAAGAACTGCGTAATCAATTCCTTCTACACCTACGATTGTTGTCATAGACCAAGGCTACCAGTAACGGCGTGTCGCTGGTCACACGACACCTGCCTACAGTTACCATATTGTATGCGAATCCGCCTACCCAGACTGTCCTTACCTCGCCTCTGGAGTGGCATTCCTAAGCCCTTTGGAGCCGATTTAAGGGCATTAGGCCCTGTTCACGTATGTACCTGTGGCTCGCAGGTCTTTCAGATTATGGCCAGCTTTGAAGACCACGAGTTGGTCTGGTGGTTCCTTGATGGAACCTGTGTGAACTGTGGAAATCTAGTCACAGTCCCCTGCCCTGCCGACAAAATGGCATAAAAAAAGAGGCCCACCCCCCGTAGGGAGTGAGCCTCTTCGCCTCGCAGTTACTTCTTACTTGGCCTTGCGACCAAACTCTGTAGCTTTAGGATCCAATGCCTTTAGCAATGGGCCTGCGATAGCAGCGATACCTGCTGATGCTAGTGCCTTTGGATCTGTCACGCCTGCAAGGTACAAAGCGATTACTGATGCAACACCAGCACGTAGATACGTTGCTGCCATTGCCTTTAACTTGTTCTTATCCATTGTTACTCCTTTGGACTTGTTGGTTCTTTCTTCTTTGGTAAAGGCTTAACTGCTGCCTTAACCTTTCCGACAACCTTTGGCTTGCCCAACCAAGGGAACCAAGGGGAAGTGTCGTCTCCACATCCTTCTTTGATTGAGATGTGAAGATGCTTGTTATGTTTGTTTGACCCTGTGTATTCGCGGTCACCTTCTGATGCACGATCTGCTGACCAGATCTTGCCTTGGAAAATAAGATACTTAACACGCTTGTCTGCTTTGAGTTGCTGAAATAAATTAAAGCAATCAATGCCACCCAACTTATCGTGGGTTAGATCAACACCATATCCAGTATTATGATCTGAATTAGGATTCTGATGGATGTGTGCCTTGCTCGGCAATAGTCCATCCGAAGCCTTCTTGCGTAGTGGACATATCGCTGTGGCTTGTCGAAGGACAGCAATAGCGGCAGGCGTGGCTTTCTTTGCAACAGGTTTCATCTTGATTCATCTTCCTTCTTCTTACTCTTGAGTCCATTAGCAGATACGATTCCTGCCAGGGTTCCAGTAAGGAACACAGTCAGGGTAGATACAAGTTCAATAAAGGCTGCATCATTAGGTGCTTGCTTCATTGGTTGTGTTACAAATACCAATGCCCATAGCAGGGCAAAGACTGAGCCAGCAAATACCAACGCTAATATGATGCCAATAATGACAATCAATCTAGCGTGTAGTTCTTCTGGGGTATATCTATTTCTTGCCATCAAATACCTCTGGTAATAAGTCGGAGGAACAGGTGCCAGTTACTTCACATTGCGGAGGGTTACACTCAGGCTTTTCCCAGTTCTCAAACTCTTGGCAGGGATACCTAACCCAGCCTTGATAACCGCAACCGCTAAGAGTTATTGCGAGAAAGAAGGATGCGATAAATCTCTTCAACTTGTCGCTCCAATCTTGTAACCGAATCCTTTAATGAACTACCAGAGTTGGGCTTGAGCTCATTAAGATAATGCTTAACTAACCAGCGCACTGCTGCAGTAAAACCACCGATGATTGTGCATACTGCAACAGCTACTGTTGCGTAGTCTTGTGCCTGCATTAGACCGTCCTAATGGTTACTAGGAGCGTTCCACCGTAGCCAGAGAATCGCTTATCTGAAGGGGTGGCGTTTCTAAAGTCAAGCTCTTCGATAAGTCCGATGTATGATTCACCAGTTCTAAAGTCTTCAACGCGGATGGTGTCACCTACGTTTTCAATAGACTCAAGCTGTGACATACGGTCATAGGCAGAACCTTCAAAGCCAACCTCAACGCCGAAGTGATCTGATTCGTGGTCAAAGCAAGACAATGGATACTGGATTAAACGCTGACGTGGGATAGCAGGCAGTGCCTTAATCTGGTAACCAGTAAACAATGGACCCTTAGTAACATCAGTAGATGAACGAGTCAGTGTGAACTGGAAGCCGAGGTATTCTTGTGATGCTTGAGGATAGTTGATGTTAACTTCTGGCACAGTAGATTCCTGAGCAAAGGTACCGATGCGATAGAAGTTATCGGCATAGTCAATGGAGTCAATCAACAGACCACCATTGGTAGTATCAACACGAGCCTGCATCAGCTTAAAGATCTTGAGTTCTAGTGTGTTATATCGGACGTAACCTGTACGTAAGAATCCTTCTTCTAGCAAAGTAGAAGCAGACTCAATGTAGATAGCACCATCTACACCATTGCCAGCATTACAAAATGCTAAGCGGTTAGTATCACCCAGGAAAGCACAGGCTGTTGTATAACTAAGCACTGTGTCTGCTGGGTTATACAAGTCATAGGCATAAGGGAACTGAAGGTTACCTAATGGTTGACCCATATCTACACGAGTCACACCAACCTGACCATCAACGCCAGAGGCAGCCCAGATGTATCTGTCACGGAAACCAAAGTCATAGACTGGTTGAGTTGATTCAAAGATTAAAGCACCGTATGTAATGGAGCCATCAAGCTGACTTGCATCTGCCATACGCATACCCTGGCTAGTACCAATAGCCATATTGCCAAGGTAGTAAGCAATCTTAAATACAATTTCACCTACTGGTAGTTCTGCTGCAGTGATAGCACTGGTCAGGGTAGGCATAGCACCAGCAGTAGACAAGGTAAACTTGTAGATGTTGGACTGGATACCTGAGTAGCCTGAGATGTAGATAGCCGCACCACTAGATGTAATACTAGTAAAGATATGATCTGGGTCATTGTGTGAATAGACCGCTGCTGGTAGTGATGTCGCACTACTAGAAAACTCATAGACTTTATCGTTGACACACATTACGATACGCTCTTTGGTGTATTCCATAACAGCGTTAGTTACAGTGATGCTGTTTTCAGTAATCATTAGAGTTGGTGATACGGTGCTATCGTCAGATAGTAGTTTCTTATATACTCTTAGTCGTGGAGTTCCAGCATTGAGTACGTTAGTAACCCAATAGGCATAGACACCATCATCGCAGAGTGCGTGTACTGCGTAGTCAGTTCCTGATGTGTAGTCAACGAAGTGAATAACATCGGCAACGCCTGTACCTACTGGAGATACAGCAGTAGATGCAACGTTAGTTGCAGTTTTAGCATAGGTAAAAGTAGTGGTTGTAGGTACACCAGTGATGCGGTACTCACCATTGAAGGTAGCATCCACACCAGTAATAGTAATCTGCATACCAGTAGATAGGCCGTGTGCTGCAGTTGTAGTTAGCGTTGCCACGTTAGAAGTCAGGGCCTTGTTGTTAATAGATACTGTAATTGCTGGGAAAATCTTGTCTACATCAAACTCATCAACAAGCAGCACACCGTTGTAAGTATTGCTGTTCTTGTCCCATTGGATAGAACGCATTAGTTGCCACGGACGACCATCAGTTCTGATGCCACCTGTGGTGATGTGTTGGCTATCTGATTGCTTGAGTAGTGTTGCCTGTCCCTTAGTCCAGACATCAATACCTTTAGACTCTGTGTACTGGAAGCGAAGCGACTCATCTTGGATAGGTTCAAAGAACTTGATGCCTTGTCCATAGTGGAAAGAGCTTTGGCTACGTAGCCACCAACCAGTCAGTGTCTGCTCACCAGGCTCACGGGTCTGGTCAATCTGTTGCTTACGATACTGCGCTGTTACGCGACGATATGGTGAATCATCAGAGTTCAACAGAAAGAACGGTAACCCTGCGATTGCTATATCGTAGGCTTCACCTGTTGATGAGTAATTAGTGGCACCTGCTGGATTGGAAAGGGTATAGACCAGTCCCTCGGTAATGTCGTCGCCATAAGGCATTGATTACTCCTTGATTGATTGGGTTTGTCGCATAAAAGTAGAGTAGTTTAGCCACGTACTCAGGTGGTAATGCTTATTAAGTTTTACTTATATTCTTTCTTGTGCCACCACAATTTCTTATAGCGGTCAAAGAATGTTCTGCCAAACTTATGTAAATCAGAATTAAATTTGTTTCTTTCTTTTTCTCCACCTAAAATAGATTCCCAAGCTTCACGCTTAAATGGAATAATTTGAAGAAACGGTGTGCCTGCAGGAATCAAGCCCTCAAAATTTGGATCACGTAATTTCAAAAACATATTAAAAGGAATAGAGAAATCATCAGTATCTACAATCCCACTAGCGCAAGTAATCGGGCCTAGTTCGTGGTGTTGCGGTTCCATTACCATAATGGACCAGCCTTTAGGAGTTTTAATACTCCAAGGGATGTTGATTCTTACTGCATAATTTATATCTCTAGAGTAAGGATGGTTTTGAAATTGCTCGATAGCCTGAAATACTATTGCATCATTTGATCCCCATTGAAAATGAGGGCCTTCTGGAGTTTGACGGATATAGATGTCATAAGGTGTTTCCATAATGTAACCTGCAGTCATCATATCCCAAACTGGCATACATCTTTTGACGGTTGCATATGGTATTCCTACTAAAGAAGGTTCCTTTTTGTTATCAGGATTATTGTAAGACTTTGCATCTTTATACCATTGAGGTATATATTCTTTAGCGGGTTTAGGTTTCTCTAAAACACCGTCAGGATTGTGAATATCAGTAAAGATAATTTTCATAATACCTCCTATAATTTACTTGGAGGATACTGTATTCAAATCCCAAACGCAAGTTTCTTCATTAAGTGTCCAATCAAAGACTCTTCCTGACTCTAAAGTAATTGGTTCAGGCTTAGGAGGTATGAAAGCATCACGTACTGGATCATATGTATATCCAACGCCCGCAAAATTCTTTCTTAAAGGTGTACCACCTGTTAGATGGACACCTTCTTTTGTGTTGTAAGATGTTTTAATCCATCTTCCTCCAAGGTTATCTAGTAACCATTGGTAACCTTCATCACCATTTGGATCATTAGAATCAGTAACTAAAACTTGAACAACAGAATTGTTCTCATTAACCTCTGCCCAATGTGCCATTTAGTCTACCTGCGCTTTCGTATAACGGAAAATAACAACACCTGAACCACCATTACCAGCA
>Ga0315903_10001851_pt1 | contig 31988 bp, 31 predicted proteins | sample LakEriMetagenome_7_FD_203524 | JGI IMG/M metagenome (GOLD analysis project Ga0315903, IMG submission 203524) | Freshwater fungal communities from buoy surface, Lake Erie, Ohio, United States - Buoy 2 MA119 | ecosystem: Environmental > Aquatic > Freshwater > Lake | place: USA: Lake Erie, Ohio...
ACCCCAGCCTGAAACGGACCGGAGAGGGCCGTGGCTGTGGTGCCGGGGTGGAGAAGGGTCACACAGGCGAGAGGCAACCGCCTGGACCATTCGATCGCCAGGGTTTTCAACAACTGGTTCTGGGCGGCCTTGGCGGCCCTGTAGGCATACCAGCCCCCGAGCTGGTTGTCGCCGATGCTGCCCACCCGAGCCGACAGGCTGGCGAAGTGACTGGGCTCGTTGCGCGGCAGCAAGGGCTCCAGTTCCCGAGCCAGCAGCAGCGGTCCAAAGCCGTTGATCGCAAAGCTGCGGCTGAACGCCTGGCGGGACACCTGGCTGAGCCGTTTCTCCGGCATCAGGCCATCGCCGTGCAGCCAGCCCGAACACACCACGATCAGCCGCAGCGAGCTGATCCGTTCCCTTGCCTGGATGCCGAAGGCCTCGATGCTGCCCTCCTCCTCCAGATCCAGCCGCAGATCACCCTGCCGCCGTCCCGCCGTGATCAGGCGCAGCCCCGGGGCTCGGCCGGCCAGCTCGACGCCCATCGCCGAGCCGATGCCACCGAGGCCGAGGATCAGGGCCTCTCCTTGCCAGTCCTGCCAGGGGCCTGGGTTGGCCATCCCGTCTGCTCCGCATGCATGGCGCATGATGGCGAAGCCGCGACGGGGGGATGGGGCTGCGGATCAGCGTGTTGGGACGGGGGGCCTGGGGCAGCACCCTGGAGCAGCTCTGGAGCCAGGGAGGCCATGGGCTGCGCGCCTGGTCGCGGCGCCAGGGGGGCGATCCCCGGGAGCTGTTGGACGACTGCGACCTTGTGGTGTCAGCGCTGGCCATGGAGGGTTTGCGGCCCGTGGCCTCGCTGCTGGGCCCCCACTGGCCGCCAGGGCTGCCGCTGCTGAGCTGCAGCAAAGGGATCGACATCGAGACCCTGTGCACCGCCAGCGGCCTGTGGCGGTTCCACCTGGGGGAGAACCCGATTGCCGTGCTCAGCGGGCCGAACTTGGCGGATGAACTGCGGCGAGGACTGCCGGCGGCCAGTGTGATCGCCAGTGCGAATGGGGAGCTGGCAACGCACCTGCAGGGAGCGTTGCGCACGCCCAACCTGCGCCTTTACCGCAACAACGACCCGATCGGCACAGAAGCGGCGGGGGCGCTCAAAAACGTGATGGCCCTGGCGGCGGGCGTGAGCGATGGCCTTGGGCTGGGCGCCAATGCCCGGGCCTCCTTGCTGTGTCGTGGCCTTGCTGAGATCGGGGTGGTGTTGCAGGCATTGGGAGGCCAGTCCGCCACCCTGTACGGGCTGGCTGGGCTGGGTGACCTGCTGGCCACCGCCACAAGCCCCCTGAGCCGGAACTACCGCTGCGGGCTGCTGTTGGCCGAGGGACTCCACGAAGGGGAAGCCCTCAGCCGGATCGGAGCCACTGTGGAGGGCACCCGCACCGCTCGGGCCACCCTCCAGCTGGCCCGACGCCACGGCTGGGCTGTGCCGATCTGCACCCAGGTGGTGCACCTGCTGGAGGGAATCAGTGATGCCCCAACGGCCGTGCGTGCCTTGATGGAGCGTGATCCTCGCGCCGAGGCCGAAGCGTGACGAGCCTGCCCCCACTGAATCCGGCCGGGCTTCCGGCCGTTTTGATTGAGGCCTTCAGCGGCAAGCCCCACCATGGCAATGGGGCCGCAGTCGTGTTGTTGAGCACGCCCATGGCGCCCGAGGGGATGCAGGCGGTGGCCGGCAGCCTGCGCCAGTCGGAAACCGCGTTCCTCCTGCCATGGCAAGGTGCCTGGCTGCTGCGCTGGTTCACGCCAACCTGCGAGGTGCCGCTCTGCGGACACGCCACCCTGGCCGCCGTTTTGGCGCTGGGCCATTGGCAGCTGATCGAGGCAGGCGAAGCGGTTCGGTTGCTGAGCCGCAGCGGGCCGCTGCCTTCGCTGTGCCTGAAGACACCGCGCCTCGCCAGGGCGGGCCTTGGCTGGATTGAGATCCCTGGCGGTGCGTTGCTTAAGGCCGAACGGCCTGTGCTGCTTGAGCGTCTGTTGGACGAGTTCTTGGGATGCGCCCCCCTGGCGTTCTGGCGATCGGCACTGGGCTACGCGGTGGCCTTGCTGCCGGAGGACGCGCCCCTGGCGGAGATGGCTTGTCTCGCCGATGATCTTGATGACGACCTGGGGACAGGTCTGGTGCTGATGCAGGCGGTCGCCCGGACCCCCGAGCAGCTGGCCGGCCTTCGCTCCGCCGAAGCGTTGGCGGAGCTTGATGATCTGGAGGCTCAGGCGGACTACCGCCTGCGGTTCTTTGCCCCGCGGCTCGGGATTCGCGAGGATCCGGTGACCGGTTCAGCCCACGCCTTGGTGGCCCGCTGGTGGCAGGAACGCCTCGGCCAAGCGCGGGTGGTGGGTTGGCAATGCTCTGACCGTCCCGGAGGGGTTGTCAGCGAAGGGGGCGGATCAGGCATGATCCGCCTGACGGGCAAGGGAGTGCTGTTGTGGGATGGTCATCTCAAGGTGCAGCCCCCCGCCTGCTCAGGGGCTTCAGGATGGCGATTGGCCGATCAGGATCCCTGATCAACAATCTGCGTCGCCACCCCCTGTTTGTCAGTGTTCCCCTGGCAGGGGCCGCGATCGGCATAGGCATCGCGGCTCAGGCTCTGCTGCGGCCAGCCCCCTCCAGAGGCGATGCGGACCTGCTGGATGCCTTGATGGCTCAGCCCAAGGCCAGCTCAACCGTGCCGGAGAAGCCCGGCCAGCCGCTGCCAGCCGGCCCAACGACTGCCGCTAACGAAACGCAATCGCTCATCGCCCAACGGGGCCAAGATGGCGCCTTGCCCGACCCCTCAGCGGGTCGGGCACTGAATCTTGAGATCCGGGTGGCCCTGCTCAAGGCCTCACCCCAATCGACCCTTTCGGCGACAGGCCCTTGGCTGCTCCGCGACCGCCAAGGGCGTGAGCTGCAGCGGGGCAACGCCAGGGAGAGCGCCAACGTTGGCTCCGCGTTCGACAACCTGGCTGAGGTGTGGCTTGAGACGGGTCCAGCCGACCGCGTGACGGTGAATGGGCAGGCCTACGAGGGCCGCTTGCGTGTGCTGCGCGGTTCGAATGGCGTGCTGCTGATCAACCACTTGCCCCTGGAGAGCTACATCAGCTCAGTGGTCGGTGCCGAAATGCCCAGCCACTGGCAGATGGAAGCCTTGCGGGCTCAGGCCGTGGCGGCACGCTCCTATGCCTTGGCCCACATGGCCCGCCCGGCTGACCCCCATTGGCACTTGGGCGACACCACCCGCTGGCAGGCTTACAGCGGCATCGAAAGTGTGAGCGAGCGCAGCCGTCAGGCCACCTCCAGCACGGCAGGGGTGATCCTCAGTTACCAAGGAGGGATCGTGGAAAGCCTATATGCGGCCACCCAGGGCATCGTGGATGAGGCCCACGCCCACCTGGGAGCCAGCATGAGCCAAACCGGCGCCCAAGATCTCGCGCAGCAGGGGCTGCGCTTCAATCAAATCCTCAGCCGCTATTACCGGGGAGCCACCCTGGCCAGGCTCCAGGCCGGTGCGGGCTGAACACTTCTGGCACCGGGCCCGCGATGTGGCCGCCAGCGCGCTTCAGCAGGGCGCGTTGGTCCCCCTGCAAACCCGCGAGCTTCAGCTGCCAGGCCTTCTGCCGTTTCAGCTGCGACAGCTTGTCTCTGCGGTGCCTCGCCATCTGCGTGAGGCGGGTCCAAGGCCCAATCCGTTCCTTCCCTGGGATCGCCCCTTGCAGGTTGAGCATCTGGCCAGCGGCCATGTGCTGTTGCTGAATAAATATCCCGTGCAGGGAGAACACATGCTGCTGATCACGGACCAGTGGAAGCCCCAAGACGGCTGGATCAGTCCCGCGGACTGGGAGGCGGTGATGACGGTCTCAGCCGATACCGGAGGTCTGTGGTTTTTCAATAGTCACGCCACAGCGGGCGCCAGCCAGCCGCATCGCCACCTCCAGCTGTTACCTCGCCGGATCGGTCAGTCCAGTTGCCCCCTGGCGCCCCTACTGCAGGCCCAACTGCTCGAAGCCGCTCCCCGCTGGTCTTGGAGTTACAGACTCTGTCGCCGTGGCCAGGATGGGTATGGCGCCGACTTGGGAGTGCTCTACCACGAACTGGCCAGATCTTTGCAGCTCGGCGATCCAGACCGCGACCCTCGCCCACGCCACCCTTACAACCTCTTGTTCGACGATGACTGGTTCTTGATCGTGCGTCGCCGACGCGAGCACGGCGCTGGGTTCAGCGTGAATGGGCTGGGATTTGCTGGTTATCTGCTCTGCACAGCTAGCTCAGACCTGGAGTGGCTGCGGCAGCACGGTCCCTGGACCCTGCTGCAGTCGGTGGCCGAGCCAGCCTGAACGATTCAGGTGTTTTTACGCTTGCGAGCTCAGGCCCCGATGGTGCCCCCTGGTAATGGAGCTGTCCGCCGCCGATCTCTGGAGGCGAGCGGCGCCCCCTACATCCACGCATCCATCGAGTTCCATGACACCAAGACCCTCAAGCCTGGCCCAGCGTCGTGCCGCGGCGATCCGGGAACGCAACCGCCGCGTCGTCGCCTATCGCCACCTGGTGGAGCCCTTTGCCAGCCACTACGCCCACCACAGCCAGGAGCCCCTGGAGGACCTCAGCCAGGTCGGCCTGTTGGGTTTGATCCGGGCAGCCGAGCTGTACAACAGCGCCAAAGGCATCCCCTTTGAGGTGTTCGCCAGGCCCCACGTGCGAGGCGCGATCCTCCACCATCTCCGGGACCTCGCGCCGATGGTGCGGCTGCCGCGGCGTCAGGCCGAACTTCGAGACCGGCTCAGCCGGTTGGAAAAGAGCCAGGACGGCCAGTCATCAGCCGACTGCCGGGCCTCCCTCAGCGGCACGCAGCCTCTGCGTGAAGCCCTGGGTGTCGACGAGACGACATGGAGGGAGCTGCTTGTTTGGAGAGGATTTCGCCGCCCCATGCAATGCGAGGGCGAATGGTTGGAGGCGGTGCCCTCCCCTGCCACAGACCCCACTGATGGGGAGTCGCACTCGACGCTGGAGGCGATGCTGACCCTGTTGGAGCCCCGCCAGCGTCAGGTGGTTCGCCAGGTGGTGCTCGAAGGTGTCAGTTACCGCCAGCTGGGGCGGCAGCTGGAGATGAGTCCAATGACCGTACAGCGCCTGCTCCATCGGGGTTTGGAGCGTCTGCGTGAGCAGATCCAGTCGGGCGTGCTCACTCAGCCACGCCCGCTCCATCGAGGGGTTTGCCGCGCTGCATCTGCCGCTCCAGCGTGCTGATGGCCGCATTCAGGGCCGCCAACTGACGCTCGACGCCGTCCCTCCAGAAGGTCAGCATGCGCAGCTTGCGCTCCTGGTGGCGTCGCAGTCCGTCGGTGGCATCGGACCCAGCGCAGCAGCTGAAGGGGGGGAGCATGGGAAACTGTGGAGACTCCCCTAGTTTCTAGCGACCGTGCCTGGCTCCTGGTGACCGTCTAGGACACAACCCTATCGATTGGCCATCCCTGCGGAGATTTCGCTAGAAGGCCCTAATGCGCCGTCGGCCGCACCACCAACACAACACCCAACGTCCGCAGCAGACCTGGCTTGAACAAAGTGCGACCCGCTGGATCCATCCGTACCGCTCTGGTTGCGATGGTGGTTGTCGCCATTTCCCAAGCCACCCCCGCCGTAGCGTTCGTGGCCCTCATGGCTGGCCAGTCGGCGCGGCCGCTCAACGGTACATTCAACAATGTGCCAGTTCTCCATTCCAACCAGCCCGAGGAGGTGGAAGGGCCAGGCATCCTGATCAACACGGCGCCTGGCTTTGCCTACTCGGAAGAGACACGCCAAAACCTGAGCAACGCTGAGTATAGCTTCCAAGGCGCTTTTGGTCTGCATATCCATCACAAATACTTTCCACCCTATCGCAATACAATATCAGCCAAGGAGCGTCGTTCCGAGCTAAATTTGGCTGCCATCCTCATCAACCCAGGCACGCAGGCAGTCCACATCAGATTTAGTGCCGGCGCAGTGCGGAACAGCTTTGAGGCTCCCTACCTTGCCAATAACCTGATGGGAGTTAAACCACTCGGTGTTCGCCCCTGGAATACCGGTCCTGGCGATGCAACCGCTGTACAGATGTTGCGCGGCAAGCTCGATTCCCGCCTTGTGGACGAGATCACGATCCCGCCCCGCAGCAGGATCGTTCTGTTCAACACTCCCTTGCCTGCCCTTGGCATCGCCAATGCACTGCTCAAGGGCATCAGCGACGGTCCCTTTCAGGTTGCTGTGGTAGCTGTTCGCGATCCTCAATCAGATGCAGATGTGATCAACGTACTAGATGCCGGTCGGTTGGCGCCGGGTCGCATCTACCTAAATCGCATCGCCGACATTCATGCGAGGCGCATTTTCTCCAGGGTTGGCGGGGTCGCCTTGGGCGATTCCTACCAGGCAACGATCAATCACGATCTCAATACACAGGGTCCGTTGCACGTACCCCTCACCAGTACGGATCGCCATAACTTTGGCACCCGCGATGTCCAGGTCAACCCGTTAGCTTCGCGGATGGTGGACTCCTCACTGGATAACGTTGGTACCTACGGAGTAAGATTTGACGTTGATCTGAACCTGATTGGCAGCGGTCCTTACGAACTGGCGTTCAGCCATCCATCGCCCAATGGAGGCAGGGATTTCACCGCGTTCCGGGGCTCCATCCAGATTCAAACCCAGGATGGCCAACAGGAAGTCCACGTTGGCCTTCGCTCCGGCCAGAGCGTCTCGCTGGCGTCGCTGAGCTTGAGGCCTGGCGTCAGCAATCCCATCCGGGTCAGCCTTGTCTATCCCGCGGATGCCACCCCGGGTCATCTGCTCAGCGTCGTCAGCGCTAGCCAACTCGCCAGGGCTCAGGAAAGGGAGCGGCAGCTTGAGGTGGCGCGCGCCGCCGCGAGTGCCAATCAACCACCACGCAACGCCCCCCCTCCCCCCGTCGGCCTGCCCTTGGCGGAAATAACGCCGCCGCCTCCGGTGCTGCGCCCGCCAGCTTCCCTAACTCCCGCGGCCCCGGCGATGCCGCGGCGCCAGCCCCCGCCCTCCACATGGGACGGATTGCCATCTGAGCCGCCAGCGATCAATCAACAGTTGCCCCTGCCGAGCGCCACGATTGGCCGTCTGGCTGGTCAGGATCAGGGCGTTGAAGAGCATTACCGTCGTCTTGTCGATGCCCAGGAGAGGCAGCAACGCATTTTCTATCAGCCATGAACGCTTGCCCGCCGACATCGCGAGTTCACGCCGATAGAACGGGCCGAACGCTCGGGAGCCATGGCTGAACCGTCCGAGGAGCGTCGACGCATCCAACTCAATCTGAAGTTGAGCCTGCTGGAGCAGGTCGATAGCCTGAAGAAAGAATGGGGCATTCGCAACCGCGGCGAGGTGTTTGAGCGCCTGTTGGAGGAGGTTTTCGGCACCACTGAGCAGGATCACGAGGTTGAAAGCGAAACAACCGTCCACCACGCTGGGGTGGTCGAGCATGTATTGGATGAGCAATTAGCGCTGGTCCTCGTCGGTCCAGGGACCTTGAAGAGCCAGGAGGCCCCTGAACCTGCCGTGAAACCAAACAGCGCCGACCTACCTTCCCGTCGGCGTGGCGGCATAGACTTACCTGGATTTGTACAGCGGAATACCCAGCAGTTGCGTCGCAGCTTCCAAGCGCATTCCTACGCCGAGCCTGGCCTGCCGACAGCGCCGGCCATCGCCATGGATGTGGTGCATCAAGCCCAGTCCCAAGCCCGAGAGCACTGGCTGGATCTCTATGGCCAAGCACCTACCGATGCTGTCCTGGAAGCGGCCATGCTCTGGCTGGCACGTGATGTTTGGCCCCAGTGCGACCAATGCGAAGGGCGCAGCTTTACCTGGTCTAGTGCCTGTCACGCCATGACAGAACTCGTCCGGGATTGGCAGGATGCTCCTCCCAGTTTTGAGCGAGTGATCGTGATGGCGGGTATTCTCGAAGACCCGTACAGTGCCACCACTTTGCCGGTGCGGATCCCAACCCTGATCCGCTCGTTCACACAGCGATTCCGCCGCAGGCGTGGCGGCACCTCCTTCGCGATGCTCGAGCAAACGATGACGGTCCAGGGAGCGCTGAAAACACTGCAGGTGCATCCCACTCCGGATCAAGGGATCACGCTGGGCCAAATCCGAGAGGCCTATCGGGAGATGGCGCTACAACACCATCCGGATTCTGGCGGATCGGTGGAGGCGATGCGGAGGATCAATGAGGCCTACCAACTGTTGAAGGAGCTTTATCGCCAACGCTAAGCTCCTCCCTTAGGCACTCGACTCGCAGCCGGTATCCAGCGGCCCATGCAGCGAAGTTGGCGATCGGCCCATGTTCAGCCGCGGCTGCCGGGGATGGGATCTCGGCGCGGAAGGAAACGGCCGTCCGCCGGCACCAGGCTTTACCTCAGACCCAAGACGCCAGCCCAACGCATAGACCATGGCAGTTGTCTCGGACAAGACACTCTGCGAGACTCAACAAGAGTCTCATTTGGACCTAAGGAGATCGTCTTCCAGGTCTGTCGCCCCGTCGGGCTCGGCTAATCGACGACGGCGCCGCCCCCTCGTACGGGATCATGGCTGCCATGTGAGATTCCAGCCTGAAGGCCAGCGCTGGAGGTCCGTCGCGTCGATTGGCGACACCACTTCGCCGCAAAGACAAGGGTCTCAGATGAGATGCGTACCGGGACTATTGATCAGTCTCATATGGGATGCAGCAGATTGTTGTCTGCGCTCTTCGGGCGGCGATCTGCCGCCGCCGCCGATGGAATCAGAGTCTCCCCCAATGCAAAGCAAGGCCCCTTGGAACGGAACCACTCCGAAATTTTTTGTCTTGGCCCAACCGCCGCTCAAATCGCTCAGCACGGTGGCTCGCAACAATCGATGGGCGCCGTTGCGAACCATTCAAGGGCAGCAGCGATCGATTACTTTGTCTCGACAGTCTTATGAAGGTCCTGTTCTTGGACTTATTCAGGGATTCGGATGAGACATCCAATCCTGTTTTTTTGTGCGGTTCTGGCTGCGGTGGATGATTATTCCCCGCCTCGCTCCTGCGCCAAGCCCCACCCCAAATGGCAAAACCAGGCGAGCCCATGAGAGGGGCATTTGCGCTCGGCATGAGACGCAGCAAGACCACAACCGCGAGCATCAAGGTTGGCGCTTCTGCTCTGTGGCCGGAGCAATGTGTCCAGCAGCGCATGGGGCGGGTGCTCCATGGTCCAAGCCTGTCCATCGCACCGTAAGAAACTTGTGGCAGCAACCGATCTCAAGACCTTTGTCCAGTTGCGTATCTGTGGTAAACACAGATACGCAAGCCACCTGGCGCCTTGCTTTGGCTCGGGACTGGACCAGCTGGCTCCAGAAGCGATCCGATCATCCCATCCTGGTCTCAGTCTTAGACACGTTCCGAGTCGTATCTGAGACAGCTAAACGGATGTTGGGGGTCGAGTCTTTTGCGGCTGGAACTCTGCCGAGCTCCGCAAACGCTCCTGCCAAGAACCCCGAACCAGGGGGGAGGCTCGCATCAGCCAGGGGCCGAGCCAACACGCACGACTCACCATTCCACAGAGGCATAGGCGGGAGACAAGCACTCGTGGTGCTGCAACCGCTTGCTGAGTTCCAGGCAGCATGGTCTCCACCGCCGCACAGATCTTCGTCCACGAGCCCCCGTGCCACGGTGAGCGCTAGGCCCACGCCCAACGCATGCGCATCTCACTTATCTCAGATAGCTCCCGCAGGGAGACTTGTATCAAGTCTTACCCGAGACTAGCGATTCATTGATGGAGCCTCGGCACGTGCCCGCCATGAGCTGGGCGGTGGAGTTGATGCTTGCTCTCAAGCGGCCATCGTGGGATCAGCAACGATCGATTAGGGCTATTCCGCATCTCTCGGCAGCTGGGGTGGGTGTCCGACGCCATTGAAGTTGGCAGGCCAAGGGGATCAGCACGGGACAGGTGGGTTGGCGGGAGTCTTGGTAGATCCGGTTCAAACGTGTCGAATCCATCCCAGCGCCTAGAGGCATTGCTGAGCCCTGCAAGCAACCAAGATCAATCCGTTCGCTAGCCCCAAACCGCCGGCTGCACACCCTCTTGGCCCAAGCGACAGGCGAAGAGCAAAATGACTCACCAATCTCACATGGGTCAAATTGTGAGTCCTACTATGATTCTCGAATGAGATTTACGCGCATCCTTGGCTGGGGCAGTCGGCCCAGCTCCTTTCGCAGCGACGAACGGTCCTCGCTGCTTGAACGTGCAACACGAAGTTGGCTACCCCCTCACGCCCAGTGCTGCGATCACACACCAAAGCGATGCGGCCCAGCCGCGCGGCAAGGGCACCGTTAAACAGCTGGGTTTGCCCGTAGCTTGTGTGATCAAACCCGTCGCGAGGCTCCCATCCGACACAGCCGGTGTGGACGTTGTTACGGTGATGTGAGGCATGGATGCGGCAGCCAATGATTGCCAGCCTGCCGTTTGGGCGCTGGAAACCTAGCTGCATACAATCAAGAACTTCCCCACCCCTGTGGTTACTGCGACCCGCCTCTGCGTAACGCCTGACTAAACGGGGCGAGGTTTCAGGTGGTGGTCTGCATCCCCTGAATCAGAAAATCAAAGTAGGGACCCGCTAAGCGAGCCTGCTGGCTATTCAGGAGCGAGATCGATGCCTCCTTGAGGGTGCGCATCGATTCCACCATGCCAGGCATCGGTACCCCGAGACTGTTGTACATCTCACGCGCTCCCACCAAGCCAATCTGCTGGATCATTTCGGTGCTGCCAGCCAGGACGCCGTAGGTGACAAGACGCAAATACCAGCTGAAATCGCGTAGGCATTGAGCGCGTTGCTTTTGCCCGAACGCGTTGCCGCCGGGAGCGACGTATTCGGGTTTGAGCGAGAACAATTGCCGCGCCGCCTCGGAGACGATCTTCTTCTCGTTATCGGTGAGCACCCTCACCACGGAGAGGCGTTCAGCCCCCCCGCTCAGAAACGTGACGATCGAGCGCAACTCCCCGCTGGTGGGATAGCGCAGCTCATCGTCTGCCTGGATGATCAGATCGCGGACGACGCTCATTGCAGCGACCAGAGACGCCGGCATCCTATCCAGTGGTCAGCAGCCCGTCGTGCGGCTTCAGCAAGGTGTAACGCCCCTTTGCACTGGCCCCTGGTCCAGCACGCCTGGCGCGAAGGCATCCCCACGACTGCCCCGTTGGGATGCGGCATCGACGCCGCCCTGGCAGCCCGCGGGGCAGCCCTGAGTTCTGGATAGGGTCTGGAGCAGTGGGGCGAAACGTGATGGCGACGATGGGCGGCAGCGGCGGCGAGGCCCTGGAGCTGGACATCGACGATCTCACCCATGAAGGGCACGGGGTCGCCCGCCATCAAGGCCAGGTGATCTTCGTTGCCAACGCCCTTCCTGGTGATCGCGTGCGGCTGCGCATCATCGGCACACGGCGCCGCCACCTGCTGGGGCGGGTAGAGGCCATCACCACCGCCTCGCCGCAACGCCGCAAGCCTCCATGCATCCTTGCGGATCACTGCGGGGGCTGCAGCTTGCAGGCCTACCGCGACGCCGCCCAACAAACTTGGAAACAGGCCCACGTGAGCCAGTGCCTGCTGCGCTTGGGGGGACTGGTCCAGGAGCTGCGCCCCCTGCTCGCGGCAGCGCAGCCCCTCGGCTACCGCAACCGGGCCGTGATCCCCTTGGAGCGGCTGGAGGACGGCCGCCTGCGGGCTGGCTACTACCGCCGCGGCAGCCATCAGATCGTGAACATGAACCATTGCCCGGTTCTGGACCCCCGGCTGGATGCCCTGATCAAGCCCCTCAAGGCGGACCTGGAGGCCACGGGCTGGCCTGTTGACCGCCATGGCTTGGGACTGCGTCACTTGGCGTTGCGTATCGGCCAACGCACCGGCGAACTGCTCATCACCCTGATCGCCTCCTCTGCCGATCTGAGAGGGCTTGAGGACCTCGCTCAGGCGTGGATGGAACGCTGGCCCTCCGTGGTGGGGGTCTGCCTAAACCGCCAACCCCAACCCGGAAACGTGTTGTTCGGCGCCGAGACCCGGGTGATCGCGGGGCGTGGCTGGGTGCTGGAGCGCTTCGCGGATCTTGAGCTGCGGATCGCCGCCGACACCTTCTTTCAGGTGAATACAAGCCAGGCCGAGCGCCTGGTGCCCTTGCTGAGCGAGGCGCTCGGTTCGGCGTCCGGTTTGCTGCTAGATGCGTACTGCGGTATCGGCACCTTTGGTCTGCCGATGGCGGCGCGGGGCTGGAGCGTGCTGGGGTTGGAGCAGCATCCCGGTGCGATCGCCCTGGCGAACAACAACGCGATTCACAACGGACTGGAGCAACGGACCAGCTTCGAGGTTGGAGCGGTCGCGGAACGTCTGGCCGATCTCCTCGGCGCCACACCTCCTGTGATGGCTCTGCTGGTCGACCCGCCCCGCAAAGGGCTGGAGCCGGCCGTTCTCGACGCGGTGCGGCGCGAGCCACCGGCGCGGATGGCCTATCTGAGCTGTGACCCCGCCACCTTGGCCAGAGATCTCGGCCAGCTCTGCGGTCCTGATGGGCCTTACCGGATCGACTGGATTCAACCGATCGACTTCTTCCCCAACACCAGCCACGTCGAATGCTTAGCGGCGATGACGCGCCGTTGACGGGCGCGTCAAGAACGCAGTTGGGCCTTGAACTGCCGCTCCAACGCTTGGCGCACACTGTCGTGGACGGTTTCCACCTCGGCATCGGTGAGGGTGCGGGCGCTGTCGCGGTAGCGCAGCCGAAAGGCTTGGCTGCAGTAGCCGGCAGGCACCTGCTCGCCGCTGTAGCGATCGACCAGCTCGGCCTGTTCCAGCAGCGGCTTGCCAGCCTTGCGGATCGCGTTCAACAAAGCGGCCGTGGTGGTGCTGGCAGGCACCAGCAAGGCCAGGTCGCGCTCGGAGGCGGGCACCGTCGGGAACGTCGCGAAGCTGGGTAGCCAGCGATTGCGGCGGCTGGCCGCTGTGAGGATCGGCTCCAGGGGGAGCTCGAAGAGATAGGTGGCTTCCGGTAGCTCAAGCGCCTTAGCCCGGGCAGGGTGCAGTTGGCCAAACCAGCCAGCGGCCCGCCCCTCAATGGCCAGAACCGCCCGGCGGCCGGGATGAAGCAGGGCGGCAACCGGATCGGACTCCCGACCCGAAGGCTCCCGGTCTTCGATCGGAATGCGCAGGGGTTCGAGCGCCGCCTGCAACAGGCCGCGGGCGGACCAGTAGCCGGGGGGGGCCGGCTTGCCATTGCTGCTCCAAAGCTCGGAACGGCGTTCGCCGCAGATCACCCCCGCCAGCAGGTGCCGTTCCAGGGGTTCAGACCCGCCACTGGCGAGAAACACGCGGCCGATTTCAAAGGCCCAGAAGCCGCTGCGGGAGGCTTGCAGGTTGCGGCAGGCGGCTTGCAGCAGCTCTGTGTGAAGTTCATCGCGCAGATGGCCGTAATCGGCCAGCAGTGGATTGGCCAGGGGGAGGCGTCCTGGCGCCTCCGGCACCAAGGAGAAGCCGCAAACCTCCTGGAGACCGGCCGCACAGAGGGAACGTCGCAGGCGGCGTTCGAGCTGCTGGCTCGGCTCCAGCCCTCCGGGCACGAGCGGATCGGGCAGGTGGGACGCAAAGCTGTCGTAGCCCACCAGACGCGCCACCTCCTCAATCAGATCCACCTCGCGGCAGAGGTCCCGCTGGCGCGAGGGCGGCACGCTCACCAACCAGCCCGCGTCGGTGGCGCTGAGCTGACAGCCCAGGGCCGTCAGGGTGGCCTCAATCCGCTCATCGTCCAGGTCTTGCGGTTCGCCGTCCACCACGACCGGACCCAGCAGCTGGTGCAGGCTGTCGCGCTGCAACAACACAGCTGGAGCCGCGGGTCGTGGGCGCTGATGCAACCAACGGCCCTGGACCTTGCCCCCCGCCAGTTCCCCCAGCAACTGAACGGCGCGGTCGCTGGCGGCCAGGGTGGCCTGGGGCGGCAGTCCCTTCTCAAAGCGGCTGCTGGCCTCCGTACGCAGACCGACCCGGCGGGCCGATCGCCGCACGGCCTGGGGCGGGAACACCGCGGCCTCCAACCAAATCGCCGTGGTCCCGTCGTTGACCGCTTCCGCCAGGCCCCCCATCAGCCCGGCCAGGGCAATGGGCTGGTCGGCATAGGTCACCAGCAGGACGTCGTCGTCCAGGTCGCGGTCCTGTCCATCGAGAGTGTTGAGGCGCTCCCCCGGTCGGCCTTGGCGCAGCCCCAGGGCATGGGGGTTGGGAGCGGATCCAGCTTGGAGGCGTGCCAGGGCCTGCTGGTCGAAGGCGTGCAGTGGTTGGCCGGTCTCCAACATCACGAGGTTGGTGATGTCCACGATGTTGTTGATCGGGCGCAGGCCGCAACGCTCAAGCCGGCGTTGCAGCCAAACTGGTGAGGGCGCCACCCGCAGCCCATCGATGGCGGTGACGCTAAACAGGCCTCCCGCCTCGATCGCGGCCAGGTCCGCGGGCGAAAGCTCCAGTTGCGAGGGCTCGCAGGCCACAGGGACGGGGATTTCGATGGCGCGGCCTCCGCTGAGCGCCGCCACCTCGCGGGCGAGTCCCCGCATCGAAAGCCCATCGGGCCGATTGGCGGTGATGGCGAGCTCCAGCACCTGATCATCGAGATCGAAGCAGGGCCCGATCGGGCTGCCAACCGCCGGAAGGGAGGGCAACAGATCCTCGAGGACGGCGATGCCGTTGGACGTGTCGGACAGGCCCAGCTCCTGGAGCGAACAGATCATCCCCGAGCTGGCCACGCCGCGCAGCTGGGCGTCTTTGATCGTCAGGCCGATCGCCGGCAAGGTGGCGCCCACCAGGGCCACGGGCACATGGATGCCGGCGCGGACGTTCGGAGCACCGCAGACGATCTGAAGTGGGGCCTTGGCGCCGACGTCAACCTGGCAGACGCTGAGCTTGTCGGCGTTGGGGTGGACCTGCCTGTCCAGCACCAGCCCCACCACCACCCCGGCGGCCCGGGCGGCCTGGTCATCGATGGACTCCACCTCAAAGCCGGCAAGCGAGAGCCTCTCGGCCAAAACCTCGACCTGAAGCGGTTCCGCGGGGGCCTCAACGAGCTCCCGAAGCCATTGGAGCGAGACCCGCATCAGACGTCAGGACGACATTAAGGAATCCTAGGCAGGCGCCAGAACCCAGTCGCAAGCCCGTGTGGACCGGCCACAGGGTAAGGTTTGCCGTTGTCATCTCGCATCGCACAAGCGGCGCAACGTCCTTCCATGGCTAAAAACAAGGGCGTCCGGCTCGTGATCACTCTCGAGTGCACTGAATGCCGGTCCAACAACGCCAAGCGGTCTCCTGGTGTGTCCCGGTACACCACCCAGAAGAACCGTCGCAACACCACCGAACGGCTTGAGCTCAAGAAATTCTGTCCTCACTGCAATTCGTCCACCGTGCATAAGGAGATCAAGTGAGGCGCCGCTGAAGCCAACTCAGCCCCCCACCTCCTAGCGACGCTTCGAGCGGTTCGGCCCCGACCGGCCTCTTACCGCAGGTGAGGTCGCCGCACCACTCCCAGACCTCTTGTCTCCCCGTTCCCCATGTCAAGCTCATTCTTCAAGAAACGGCTGTCGCCCATCAAGCCTGGCGACCCGATCGATTACAAGGACATCGATCTCCTCAAGAAGTTCATCACCGAGCGAGGCAAGATCCTGCCCCGCCGTCTCACTGGGCTCACCGCCAAGCAGCAGCGGGACCTCACCACCGCAGTCAAGCGGGCGAGGATTGTGGCGCTGCTGCCATTTGTGAACCCCGAAGGCTGAGTTGCCCGCCGCGGCACCACGTCAGCTCAAGCCGTCCGATCTTGTTGGCTTGGTCGAGGCGGGGCAGCCTCAGCTGGCCGTTATTCAGGCGATCAAAGGGAGCCGTGCCGATCTGCTGGTAGGCCCAACGGCCAAGCCCCTGCAGCGGCCGCTCCGCCAACTCGATGCCATCGCCGAGGGAGCTGACCCCCAGGCCCCCGCCCGGGGCATCCTGCTGCCCCCCTGGGGCCTCGATCCTTCTCGGCTGGACGCAAGCACCCCTAGCCGCCGCGACCTGGGCGCGGCATGGCTTGTGCTGCATGAGCAACCCGATTCCTTGTCGCTAGCGCACTTCTGCGACCTGCTGGGAGATTCGGATGATCCTGTCGTGCGCAGTGCCTGCTGGATCTGGCTGCAGGGGTCCCAGACCCTGTTCCGCTGGCGCCAGGAGCGGGTTGAGCCGCGGGGATTGGCAGACCTGCGCACGCTGCGGCGCGATCGCCATCGCCAACTGCTCCAGGAACGCCAGCAGCGGCAATGGCAGGACCTCCTGCGACGTCGCCAGCCCATCGACGACAGTCAGCTGGCAACCGCTCAGCGGGACGAGCTCAAGCGGTTGCGGCAATGGGCTGGCGGAGACACCGCCACACCGTTGCCCCAGGCCCTGCTCCGCACGCTGCAGAGCTGCCATTGCGAGCCCGAGTCCGGATCGATCCGCCATTTTCTGGTGGACCTGGGGCAATGGTCAGCCCATCAGCTGCCGGCGCTGGAGAACTCCCTATGGCGCGATGGTTTCTCGGCCGAACTCGAAGCGGAAGCCGAACGGTTGGCGGCATTGGCCGAGCAGCCATGGCCCAGCGATGCGGCGCGTCAAGACCTGAGCCACCTGCACAGCGTCACGATTGACGATGAGGACACCCGCGATATCGACGATGGACTAGCGCTCGAGCGGGTTGCTGGAAAGGAACGGCTCTGGATCCATGTGGCGGACCCCGGTCGCCTGATCGCCGCCGATTCGCCCCTAGACATCGAGGCGCGACGCCGGGCCAGCAGCCTCTACCTGGCCCAAGGCACCCTGCCGATGCTCCCCACTGTGCTCGGCGAGCAGGTGTTCAGCCTGAGGCAGGGCCAGCGCTGCCCCGCCTGGAGCCTTTGGGTGGAGCTGAATGGGGAGGGTGCCGTCGAAGCCCATGGGCTCAGCCGCAGTTGGGTGCGTCCCGCTTACAGGCTGTCCTACGCCGATGCGGATGAGCTGCTGGAGCTGGCGCCACCTCAGGAGGATCTGCCCACCATCCAGTCCCTGCTGACGCGGCGACGCGATTGGCGCTTAGCCCGGGGCGCGCTTGTGCTGGATCAGGCGGAAGGGCGGATTCGCGCCAAAGGCGATCAGCCGGAACTGACGATTACCGAACCCTCACCCTCCCGCCTGCTGGTGGCGGAAGCGATGATCCTCGCCGGCGCGGTGATCGCCGCCATGGGGGAGCGGCTGCAGCTGGCTCTGCCCTACCGGAGCCAGCCCCCAGCGGAACTTCCCAGCCCCGCCGAACTCAGCCTCCTGCCCGCCGGGCCGGTTCGCCATGCCGCCCTGCGCCGCTGCCTCAGCCGAGGCCATCTGGGTAGTGCGCCAGCCCCCCACTTCAGCCTGGGCCTGCCCGCCTACGTTCAGGCCACATCGCCGATCCGCCGCTACAGCGACCTGGTGGTGCAGCGTCAGCTCGAAGCGATTCAAACCAACCAAACGCCCCTTCAGGCGGAGCAGCTCGATGCGTTACTGGCGGAGCTCGAGCCCGCCCTGCGGGAAGGAATCGCGATCAGCCGCGACGATCAACGCCACTGGCAACAGGTTTGGTTCGCCCAGCACAAGCAACCGGAGTGGCGCGGCTGCTTCCTCCGCTGGCTGCGGCCTCAAGATCAGCTCGGATTGGTGCATTTGGAGGAGTTGGCGATCGACCTTCCCGCCACATGCCCGCCCCGCAGCCAACCTGGCGATGGGCTGCTGGTGCGGATTGGGCAGGTGGATCCGCTGCGCGATCTGCTGAGGTTGCAGGCCGTCGCCTGAAGGCTGACCGGCGCGCCGCTGTGCCTTGGCGGAACGGCAACTCAGGGTGCCAGCCGCGAAACCCGCAGCCACGGACCCCAGGGATTGGCACAACCGATCAGCCGCACCCTGGTGAACGGGGATTGCTGGGCCAGCCAGTGGTTCAGCGCTGGTTCCAGGGTGATCAGCGGCCAGGGCTCTCCATCCGGACCGATTTCGCCCAGCAGGCGGTAGCTGCCATCCGGCAGACAATCCAGCTCTCCCTGCCAAAGCCGTTCCCCCGGTTCCGCGGGCGCGGCGTGGGGATCAAGCCATAGGCCGTTGAGCTGGGCATGTTGATCCAGAGCCCCAGGGTCGCGCATCACCTGGAGTTGCCGCTGGCGCCACTGCGGGTGATGCCAGGGCGTGTCCCAGAGGGGGAAGGGGGCCGCAGGGGCGAGGGGATCGCAGATCAGAGCCTCCTGCAGAAGCGGTGGAGCTAACGCCGATGGTTCCACGTTCCGCCGCAGGCAAAGGGCTGCCGCTTGCCCCGCCGCCTGGCCGATGTTGAGCACCAGCGGTTGCAGTCGTGTGGCCCCATTGGCGATGTGGCTGACGCTCAGACATTTGTCGGCTACCAATAGGTTGCTGACGCTGGCGCTCACCAGGGCGCCGTAGGGCACCACGAACGGGGTTCCGCTCCAGCGGCCACCCCAGCGGACGCTTTTCGGCAGTAAAGGCCAGTCCGGTCCAGGGTAGTGGTGGTCGTTGGCGTAGTTTCCCACCGCCACGGCAGCGCAGTGGCCCGCGGCATCGATCGGCAGCGCGGCACGGCAGGGCCCTTCGGCCACTGGTAAGAGATCCTGCTCCACAACCCGCGTCAACCCCACTAAGCGGCGGCCCTCCCGCCAGTAGGGCATCAGCGCCAATGGTTCCTGCCCTTCCAGGCTCCCAGCCGCGGCTTCAGCGCTGTTGGGGAACACGCCGCCAGGTTGCAGCCAGCCGCCGCTCGCCTCCCGCAACGCTTTGGCAAAGGCCAGGCTGTGGGCCCGCATGGCGCTGTTCAGGGCCTGCTGGTCGTCGAGATCGGCGCTGAAGGCCCGCTCCAACTCTTGATGCCAGTCGTTGCCGTGCAGGGGCCAGTTCAGCATCACCAGGCCCCCGGGCAGACGGCCGTAGGTGAGGGTGTGCCGCAACCCAAAGCGAGCGGTCGCCTCGCTGAAGGGGGGAGGGAGGGGCTGGAGCGGTTGATCAGGACCGGCCGAGGGGGCGAGCTGCCCCATCACCACCCAGGTGGGCGACTGGACGGGCTGCCGCCGAAAGAACGGCTCCCGGGCCATCGCCTCGGCCGAGGGCGCGCTGGGCTCACCGGTCTGCTCCTGGGCTTCCCAGCCAAGGTCAAATGCGGCGTCCGCCAACGCCAACAGATCTCCGCGGTCGCTGCCATCGATCAGCAGCGAGGCCAGAAGTTGCTTGTGCTCTCCGCTGTGCTCCACCGCCACCGCCGCAATGCGTGGGCCGTCGCGCCGCACGGAGAGCAACCGGCAGCAGGACCACCAGCTCAGGCGGGCTTCGGCGGCCAGCCAGCGGCGCAGAATCCGCTCGGCGCTGGCGGGGCGATAGCCGAAACAGCTGACCCAGTTTTGATCCAGCCCCTCGGGCTCCTCCGTGGCTAAGGCGCGCAGCAAGGCGCCCCAGAGACCGGTCTGCCAGGGGCTGAGCTCGTTGCCATCAGGGGCGCAGACGCCGGCGGCGCTCACCATGCCGCCGAGCCAGCCCGAAGGGGTCAGAAGCAACGTGTCAGCGCCAGCGCGGGCGGACTGCAAAGCGGCGGCAATGCCACCGCTGCCGCCACCCCACACCAGCACGCCCGTTTGGTACTCCACGGCAGAGGGCATGACAGCAGGCGGTTGCTACCAGGATCGCTCCTTGCCGCACCGGCGGCGCTGCTGGCGCTGGCGGCGCCTGTGGAGCCTCTGGAGCCTCTGGCGCTGGTGGCGCCAATGCCGCCATGCCAACCCCGGGCTCGCTCGGAAGGCCGTGAACGCCATCAACCCGTTCGGGGCTGGCGGGGGATGGGTAGGATTCAGCTCCCCAGGCACTGATGGCGGCGCCGTCAGCACCACTCCCTTGCCGATGACCTATACCCTCACAACCCCGCTTTATTACGTCAACGACCGTGCCCACCTGGGAAGTACCTACACCACCTTGGCGTGCGACACGATCGCCCGTTATCAACGTCTTTGTGGGGAATCTGTGCTGTTCATCACCGGCTGCGATGAACATGGACTGAAAATTCAGCGCACGGCGCAGGCCGCCGGACGAACCCCCCAGGATCATTGCGATGAAATCAGTCAGGGCTACCGGGATTTATGGCAACGCTGGGGTGTGAGTCACGACCGCTTTATCCGCACTACCGATCCCCGTCATCGCTGCATCGTGGAGCAGTTCTTTGCCCGTGTGGAACGCAATGGCGATATTCGCGAAGGACGTCAGCAGGGTTGGTACTGCGTCGCCTGTGAGGAATTCAAGGAGGACGCTCACGACAGCAAAAATCCCGAATGTCCGATCCATCGCCGACAGCTGGAATGGCGTGACGAGATGAATCTGTTCTTCCGACTATCCCGCTATCAGGAGCCGATCGCACGCCTGATCGAAGATCCCCGTTTCATTCGGCCAATCTCCAGACAGCGCGAGGTGCAGAACTTTGTGGCATCTGGACTCAAAGACTTTTCGATCTCCAGACTCGATCTGCCCTGGGGGATCCCGGTTCCTGGTTACAGCGGTCATACATTTTATGTTTGGTTTGATGCTTTGCTCGGCTACGTGACAGCTCTATTGGACAAGGATGATCCTGCCGAATTGGACGTTGCCGTGCAGCGAGGCTGGCCGGCAGCCCTACACGTCATCGGCAAGGACATTCTGCGCTTTCATGCGGTGTTTTGGCCCGCCATGCTGCTGTCCGCAGGTCTTGAGCCTCCACGCCAGGTGTTTGGCCACGGCTTCCTCACTCGGGAGGGGCAGAAAATGGGCAAGTCGCTCGGCAATGTGCTGAATCCGGAGGTGTTGCTCGATCGTTGCGGTGCCGACAGCGTGCGTTGGTATCTCCTACGCGACATCCCGTTTGGTGAAGATGGTGATTTTCAGCAGCAGCGATTTTCAGACCTGGTGAATAACGACTTGGCAAACACCATTGGCAATCTCCTCAATCGCACCGCAGCCATGGCCAGGCGCTGGTTCGATGGAGCCGTGCCGCCGGTTGCTCCTGACAGCCATCCGCTTGCCCTGGCTTGTAGTGAGGCTGACAAGGATTTTCGGCTCGCCATGGATGAACTCGACTTCCGCAAAGCAGCGACAACCCTTCTGCAGCTTGCGATTACAGCCAATGGCTACCTCAATGACCGGGCTCCCTGGTCGCGCTTTAAACAGGAAGGTGCTTCCCTTGCTGTGGCGCAAGATCTGTATTCGGTCCTTGACACCTGCCGTTGGTTGGCCGCTTTGCTTACCCCCCTGCTGCCGGATCTGGCTGGCCGCATGCTGGAGCAGCTTGGTTTGCCCTGCCTGGCCAGTAGTGCACCCGCCGATGCGGTGGCGTGGCAAGCGCATCGGCGCTGGGGGCAACTGCTTGCTGGCGCAGCCCTGCCCGAACCCTGCCCGGTGATGCAGCGGCTGGATCTGGATTTTCCCCTGTGAATCCGCTATATCCAAGGGCGGGGATTTTGCTTGTCGGTCTGCTGGTCGTCTCGGGTTGCCAGCCCCGTTCCAAACCAGATCGGGAGGCCGGTGCGCCGCCCTTCGTGTTTCGCTCACTGGATTTGCGTCAGCAGGATGCCCAGGGACGGCCTCTCTGGGCGATCAGCAGCGCTGAAGCCCGTTACGACCTGAGGCGCAAATTGGCCCAGGCCAGCGATTTGCGAGGCACGATCTATCTCGATGGCCAGGCCCGCTACAGGGTTCTGGCCAGTAGCGGCGTCGTTGTCAACGACGGCGAAGTGGTGCAGCTGGAGGGCAACATCCGAGTGGAACAGATCGACGATCCTCCGACGTTGATCACCGCATCCCGTGTTCGTTGGATGCCGTCTAGGCAGCTGATGGAACTGGATCGCTCCCCCAACGCTTACAACGATCGCTTCAGCATCCGCGGTCGCACCGCCACGTTTCGCTTTGACAGCGAAAGATTGGAGCTGCGCGGCCAGCCCAGCCTGCGGGGGTGGTCGCAACCCTTCAATCCCCTGCGCCGCCTGCCCGATCGCCCCCCGGAACTGACGCTCCATGCCCGCGATGTGGTCTGGTATCCCCGCAGCGGCAGGCTGCTCGCCAGTGGACCCCTGCAGGGCAGGCGACAGGTGCTGCCTGAGAGGGCGTCAGAAACTCCCCGGCAGGTACAAAGCGGCACCGCGATTCTGCCGGCTGGCAACGGATTGCAGCTGCTCAGCGCCGGTGGCCTCGAGGGAAACACCACGGACCAGGCCTTCCGCCTGCTAGCGCCGTTGCGTTTGTTCGACACCGGCGCGAACACCACCCTGCTGGCCGCCGGGCTGAACGTGGATCTGCGCAAGGCGGTGGCCTCCACCGTGGACGGTGGCCAGGGGTGCCGGATCCTGCGGCCCGGCGAAAGCCTTCAGGCCCGTCGCTGCCAGTGGAACTGGCTGGCGCGATCCGCCCAGGCCGAGGGGGATGTGGTGCTCAAGCGCCGCGATCAAGACCAGAGCAGTCAGGCCGGTCGCCTCGATGCCGGGCTTGGCTCCTCCAGCGCTGTTGTGCTGACGGCGCCAGGCGCCAGGGTGATCAGCCGTTTCCGGGTTCCGCTACCGCCTGAGCCACCGCGGCCCGCTCCGCCAGCCCGTCGAGAACCGGAGCCCATTCGTCTGTGACGCGGGCGGCCCATCCCTCCACCCAGGCGAGATCGCTGCGGCGAAAGCAACGCACAGACCATCCGCCGAGAATCAGCAGTCCGTCGCGACCCAGTGGCTGCACCAACACCGAAGGAAGCCCCGGCAACAGATCATCGAACTCCGCCCGGCCTGGGTACAAGGAGAGATCCACCAGTGAGATCGCCCGCTGACGTTCCAGGCACTGGGCACAGATCGGTCCCGGAAGAAAGCGGGTCGGAGCCAACAGACCGCGCCGCAGAAGGGTGAGCCCACGCCACTGCAGCAGCACGACGGCGGCCGGGGTGGCGGTCAGCAACATCGTGCTGCCCCAGCCCAGCTCCTGGCGCAGGGGGTCTGGCAGGTGATCATCGAGCTCCAATCCCTCGTCCCCCGACAGCGGCGCCCTGGCTGCGGCGGCCGGCTCGATGCGACTCCAGAGGGCTCCCACCAACATCAGTAGCACCGACAGGATTCCCGCCAGCACTCCGGACCGCTGAAAGGCTGGAATCAGCAAGCTGCCAGCTGGCGCTGTGAATTGATTCAGCAGCGTCAACGCCAATGCGAAAGCTCCGCTGAACAGGGCGAGCCGGGCGGGCAGGGAATCGGCCATGGGTCGCGAAAGTGTCGATCGTTCTCAGCAAGGCTGGCGGATCGACCTGGCCTTGCTGCAATGGGTCCAGCCGGATCTTGCGGATGACACCTAGTGAGGCTTTTGCCGCCGTGGCCCTGATCGCGGTGGGCTGCGATAACTGCCTCAGTCGCGAGGAGTCTCGCTCTTTGCGCCTTCAGTTGGAGGGGCGTAGCCCCTATCGGGATTTTTCGGAGGAGCGCATGGGGCAGCTGTTCGATGGCCTGCTCGTCCGGATGCGCGAGGAGGGCTGGCGTCCGTTGCTGCGGGCGGCGGTTGAGGCGCTCACGCCAGCTCAACAGGAAACCGCTCTGGCCATGGCGGTGCACCTGGTTCTCAGCGACAACCAGCTCGATCAGGAGGAACAGGAGCTGCTCCAGGAGCTGGCAAGCCTGCTGGAGCTGCCCGATGCGCGAAGCCAAATAATTATTGATGTGATCGGCGTTCTAAACCGAGACAGCCTGGCGAGCTGAAGGCAGACTAGGGAAAGTCATCCCGAGGGTCGTGACCGCCGTCAACCCACTTCCGCGACCCCTTACAGCCGGCCTTGCGGGGTTCACCGCTGCCTTGCTACGCCAGCTCACCGTTCTGACGCTGGCGGTGTTGCTGCCGCTGGCGGCCTTCTGCAATCCGGCCCTGGCCCTGTCTGCCAGGGACCTGCCGGCAACCGCACCCAGCGCCCACGTGATCGATCAGGCGGATGTGCTCAGCCGGGCCAGCCGTGCGGAGCTGGAGCATCGTCTGGATCGCCTCAGTGAACAGCGGGTCGATGCGCGACTGATCACCGTGACGCGCCTCGACTATGGCCTCAGCCTCGAGGCGCTGGGCAGCCAGCTCCTTGAGCGCTGGCAGGTCCAGACAGAAGCCGATGGCAGATCACCACTGCCGCTGTTGCTATTGCTGATCGACAGCCAGACCAAGACGTCGGTCGTCGTCGCCAGCGCCACGCTGGAGGGTCAGCTTCCAGACGCGTTGCTGCGCAGCACGGCCCAAGCCACGATGGCCCAGCCGCTGCGACAGGGCGAACGGTATCGCCAGGCCAGTGTGGATGCGATCAATCGCCTGGAGCCCGTGCTCCAGGGAGAAGAGGACCCGGGCCCGCCGCTTGAGCAGGAGGAGGCCGCGGTGATCAGCAATATCCCCAGCCGTGAGGAAACCCGTAATGGCAACGGCTTCACCTGGGTCGTGGTGCTGTTGGTGGTGGGTTCGGTTGTACCGATGTTGACCTGGTGGGTGTTTTCCCGCTGATCACCACCGCACACGCCAACCATGGGAATCAGCAACTGGATCACCACCTTTGGCCGAGCCCGCTCTCTCGACCTTTCCAATGCACTCGAGCGTGGCTACGAGTCTGCTCTGCTGATCCAGAGCATCGAAATGGAGTACTACAATGATCGTCCGGTACGGACTGAACTTGAGCTTCGTATCCCTAGAGCGATGCAGGCTCAGGTGTTGCGCCGCTTTCGCACGGCACTGCAGATCTGCCGTGATTCCCAGCTGAATCTGGAGGGCCATCGCCACGAGCTGGCTGGCCAAGAAATGCGGCAGCTGCAACTGATTGAGTCAGTGATGCGCCGCTACGACAACCAGAGCCAACCGCTACCACGCATCAGTCGCTCCCCGGATGTGCTGCCGCGCAGCCTGTTGACGGTGGTCGATCAGGTACGCCAGCAGCTCGATCCGGACGCGGAACAGAACGTTGTCCAGGGCTTCCGGCGGCGACGGGATTCCACACTGGTCTCGCTGCGGATCCTGTTGCTGCTGATTCTCGTACCAGTCTTGGTGCAGCAGGTTAGCCGTAATTACATCATATCACCATTGGTAGATCGTTTTGCGCCCCAGGTGAGTTTTCTCAATTACCCGAAGCCCAAATTGGAACGGCGTGCCATTGAAGAGCTGAGACGTTATCGCGGCGAATTGGAATTTGAATCGCTCGTCAACAAGCAGCAACTCATCGCCGAAGCTGAGCTGGAGCAGCAACTGACTCGAAGGGCACAGGAACTAAAACGCGAGTCGGAGCGAGGCAGCAACGAAGCGATTAAAAATGTCGCTGCAGATCTATTTGCCTTGCTGGGATTTTTCTTTGTCTGCATCTTTGGGCAGCGCGACCTCCAGGTGCTGCGCGGTTTCCTCGATGAACTGATCTATGGATTGAGCGACAGCGCGAAAGCTTTCGCGATCATTCTGTTTACGGATATCTTCGTCGGTTTCCACAGCCCTGAGGGCTGGACAGTTCTTCTCGATGGCGTAACCCACCATCTTGGCCTGCCTGCCGATGAGAACTTCATCATGTTGTTCATCGCCACCTTCCCCGTGATTCTTGCCACGATTCTGAAATACTGGATCTTCCGTTATCTCAACCGTGTCTCGCCATCCTCAGTGGCCACGCTGCGCAATATGAATGGTGGTGGCTGAGGCTTTGCGATCACCACCCCTTACGATGGTGTGTGGTGCCAGTGGCAGCGGCAAGAGTCGTTGGGCTGAACACCTGGCCTGCCGCTCCGCAGCTGAAGTCGTCTACATCGCCACCGGGCCAGCTGGTCTCGAGGATCCGCTCTGGCAAGAGCGGTTGGAGCGACATCGCCGTCGCCGTCCCGCCAACTGGAGCACCTGGGAGGTGCTGGGCGATCTGAGCCCTGCGCTGATCAGGCTGCAGCCGCACCAACTAGGATTGGTCGATTCTCTCGGCACCTGGGTGGCAGCCCATCTGGATCTGGATTCAAGGCATTGGCTGGCTGTACAGCAGGAGATGCTGGGCGCACTGCATCAATGCCTGGCCGAAGTGGTTGTGGTTGGCGAAGAGGTGTCCTGGGGGGTTGTCCCTGCCACCCCTCTTGGGTGTCGCTTCCGCGACCGGTTGAGCGACATCAACCGCAAGCTCGCCAAACAGTGCTCCAGTCATTGGCTTGTGGTCCAGGGCCGCGCCTTGGATCTCATCGCCCTGGGCACGCCGGTACCAGCTGACGGCTGAGCAGGCCAGCGATGCCCCGGATCGTGCTCTTTCAGCCCCAGATCCCCCCGAACACGGGCAACGTGGCGCGAACCTGCGTGGCGACAGGGAGCGAGCTGCATCTGATCGAGCCGCTGGGCTTCAGCCTGGAGCAGCGGCAGCTGAGGCGCGCGGGGCTTGATTATTGGCCAGACCTAAAGCTCAGACTGCACAGCTGCGCGGAGACCTTCCTCGCGGAGCGACAACGACTGGGCGGGCGGCTGCTCGGTTTCAGCAGCCATGCGGAACAGGCGTACCACACGGTCGGCTATGCCAGCGATGACTGGCTGTTGTTCGGTCGCGAGACGGACGGGCTCCCCCAGCAGATCCTGAACAGCTGTGATGCGCGGCTGCGAATCCCCATCCGTCCTTGGCAACCCGGGCAGGGCCAGGGCGTCCGCAGCCTCAACCTCTCCGTGGCCGTGGCGGTGGCGCTGTTCGAGGCGCTTCGACAGCTGGACCAGGCCGACCTGTAGCCCTTGGATCGGCTCGGCCCGGCAACCGGGGGCCGAGGGGGACGCCTGACCGGTTGGCACCGCCGGGGCTTGCCAGCAGCAGAACCTGACGCTACTCTTTGCCGGCCTGGGGATGTTGGCTTCTCCTTGGGTTGTAGTCCGATGGGTCTTTCTTTGCATGAAGCCTCAACAAATCTTGTTCACTGGCTTGCTGATAGCCCCTTTGGGGGTTCAGTTGCTTGCAGCGATCGCCACCGATAATGTCCAAACGACCGCCTCGGACGATCTTCTTGTTGCGGCGCTCTCATCAGAACGCGTCTGGGTCAAAGTTCGGCAAACGGTGAGTGTCGAGGAGCTCTCCCTGCAACTCAACATGGATGAGACCCGCCTGGCGCGTCTCAATGAGGTTGACGAAGACCATCAATTCCGACGTGGAGATTGGCTCACGCTCCCTTCGCTGGGATCACAGCGCCTCCGGTTTGTTGCCTCCCTAGACACAAACGACCTGCGGCGTTCGCCCCCCCTGGTGGCTCCGCCAGCCGTAGTCTCCAGTGTCAGCACAGGAGTTGTCAAGCTTGGCGATACCCTGATGCGCATCGCCGAGCGCTACGGCTTAACCATCAGCGAGCTAATCCGGCTTAATCCCGGACTTGAGTCCGCACGCCTGGTGGTGGGGAGTCAAGTGCGGCTTGCCCAATCCGCCGCAGCGCGCAACAGGTTATCGCTTGGCTTGCTTCCCTCCACCAGCGGCGGAATCAGCTGGCCGGAAAGTCCGGAATACGAACCCAACAATGGCTCCCAACCCGCGCAACCCTTTCGGGGTGGTTCTACGCTCGGCTATGTCTGGCCAAGCCAAGGGGTATTTACCTCAGGTTACGGCTGGCGCTGGGGGCGAATGCACAAAGGTATCGATGTCGCCAACAACGTTGGGACGCCGATTGTCGCAGTTCAGCGGGGCAGGGTGAGCTTTGCCGGATGGCACGACGGAGGCTACGGCTTCCTGGTTGAGATCATCCATGACGACGGCACGATGACTCGGTACGCCCATAACAGCCGACTACTGGTTCAACAAGGGCAAGAGGTGGATCAAGGCCAGGTCATTAGTCAAATGGGCAGCACTGGTCGCAGCACTGGCCCCCATCTGCACTTCGAGATTCATCCCCCCGGGGAAGGGGCCGCCAATCCGCTTCAATACCTGCCCCCGAGGGCCTGAGTCCGCGCAGCAAGACGCTGACCAGTGATCGTCTACAGTGGATCAACCGAGGCTCGGTAGCTCAGCTGGTTAGAGCGTGGGATTCATAACCCCAAGGTCGGGAGTTCAAGTCTCCCCCGAGCCATCTTTGTTTCCTGGAGCGACGTTTGCTTGCCGGCCCCACTGGGGGAGTTGCTTCATCAAAGCTGCGCAGCTCATCAATCCACAACCACCAGCAACGCTCGCAAGCGTCGGGCCAGGGCCTCCAAAGCGGCTCCTTCCTCGGGCCGGCTACAGCGCTCCCCCGTCTGCCCATCCATCCAAACGGAGTGGCTGCCCTGCCAAAGCAGGGGTCGTCCTGCGTCAACGTACCAGCTGATCGTGAGATTGAGGTCCTGACCGCTCTGAAACAGTTCCACTTCCAAGTCCTGCTCGGCTAGCCGCTCCCCGTCGGCAGCGCGGACCTCCAGGCGTAGGCAGCAATCCAAGCAGGGGGAGGCTGAGAGATCGGAGTCAGCATCGCTGACCACCATGCGCACAGCGTGGCGAAAGGGTTTGCGGCAGATGTCGGCCGCGGCAGCCACCAGCTGGCAAAGATCGGCGTTGGCAGCCTGCACGATGGGAGGTTTGGGGATCAGGACCAGGATTCGATGGCGTGCAGCATGAACCGCAGCGGGCCGGCGCGAAAACCGGCGTTGGACTCTCCGTCGTCGCCGAAACGCGAGTGCAACACCTGAAATCGCTGAATTCGGGCGGGATCAAAGCTGAGCGGCAGGCCAAGCGGCAGACGATCCAATGGTCGGGCGCGGATGGAAGCGCGCAACTGGTCGAAGCGCAACGGCAGCCGTTGCCGCTTGTCAGGCTCGGTCTCAAAACCGATCACCCAGCGCAGGCCGCCGGGGATTAAGTCGGTGAGCCCCGCCATACCATCGCCGCAGGCCACAGCCAATTTGTAGGTGCGGCCATCGCCAGTGAAGTCGAGCAGCAGTCCCTGGGCCTCGCTTAAATCCAAAAGCGGTGAGTAGCGGGGAGAACGACAACTGACAAAACCACCACCCTCCGCCACCACATCAGCCAAGAGCAGCAGCCCTTCAACACTGGCCGTACAGCTGCCGGTACTGCGCCCTCCCATAACGGTGTCATGGAGTGGTTGCCAGCCCTGAAACGATTCTCCAGCTTCGATGACGGCAGCCATGGCCAAACTCAGCCAAGGTGGGCGGCTGCCGCCGCATCAGCCAGGATGATCACCTCGCTGGTGGGCTGAACCAAACGTGCCGGGGTGCGATCCTGGGACTCTTGTGGATCCAGCAAGCGAGAGAGAGCTTGGGTCTTCCCTGCCCCACTGACCAGAAAGATCACTTGGCGGGCGGCGCTGAGCACTGGAGCTGTGAGGCTGATCCTGGGCAACCCTTTTCCTTCTCCAACGCAAACCCAGCGATCCGTGATCCGCAGGGAAGCCGTGCCGGGGAAGAGCGAAGCCGTGTGACCATCATCGCCGAGACCGAGAAGGATCAAATCGAAGCAGGGCGGTGTGCCAGAACAGAGGGTGCTAAGCGTGACACCGTAAGCCTCCGCACCGGCAGCTGGGTTTTCAGCATCGACGGGCACTGGGTGAAAGCGCGCCTGGCGGGCTGGCTCCTGGGCCAGCAATGTTTCGGCCAACATCCGGGCATTGCTGGCGGAATCCTGGGATGGAACCCAGCGTTCGTCCCCAAGCAATACGTCCACACGGTCCCAAGGGAGCCGCTCACTCCCCAGTCGTGTGTAGGCGGACCGTGGTGTGGAACCGCCAGCGAGGGCAATTTGAGCGCGATCCCGCTCTGAAAGAGCCTGATCGATGCTGAAGGCGATACGTTCAGCGGCTTGCCGGGCGAGATCCTCGGCTGAGGTCGCCACGATCAGGCGGTAGTTGGTCATGTGAGCCATTCAGTGTGGAAGGAGCCAGGCCGGTCGGTGCGCTCATAGGTGTGGGAGCCGAAGCAATCACGCATGGCCTGGACCAGGTTTTGGGGCAAACGAGCGGTGAACAGGCTGTTGATGTAATCCAGTGTGCTGCTCAGACAGGGGACCGGGATGCCCGCCAGAGCAGCCCCGCTGACAACCTGGCGCAGACCAGGGAGCCTGGAGATGATTTGCTCCAGGAACCAGGGGTCGAGCATCAGGTTGGTCAACTCCGGATTGGCAGCGTAGGCGTTCTGAATGCGCTGCAGCAGCCTGGCGCGGATGATGCAGCCTCCCTTCCAGATCTGACCAATCGCAGCCAAATCAAGGTTGTAGTTGTGAAGAGCGGAGGCTTCACGCAGCAGCTCCATGCCCTGGGCGTAGCTGGCGATGGCCGCCAAAATGCAAGCATCACGGAGGGGGGCCATCTGATCCGCAGGGCTGCCGAGATTAAAACCAACCCCCGTAGCAGCTTTGAGCTGCTGCTCCGCAGCGAGGCGCTGGGGCCGCAGCGAACTCATCACACGCGCGTTGAGAGCCGCGTAGATCGTGGGCACTGGCACACCCATGTCCAGTGCACTCTGGACCGTCCAAAGACCAGTTCCCTTCTGGCCAGCAGCATCGACGATGAACTCCACCAGGTCTTCGCCAGACTCTGGATCTTGCGTTCCCAGACAGACCTCAGTAATTTCAACCAGAAAGGAAGCCAGTTCTTCGGTCTCATTCCAGGCGTTCAGCACGTCCTTCATCGCTGAGCCACCGAGGCCGGCAACCCGTTTCATCAGGTCATAGGCCTCTGCAAGGATTTGCTCAATTCCATACTCAATGCCATTGTGGACTGTCTTGACGAAATGGCCAGCACCTCCAGGACCGATGTAGGTGACGCACGGTCCATCCTCAACCTGGGCCGCCATCTTGCAAACCAGGCTTTCGATCGCCTCATAGGCTGCTCTGGTGCCACCAGGCATCATGCTTGGACCTTCCAAGGCTCCCTTGGCACCACCGGAAACTCCCATACCGATATAGCCGAAACTTTGGCTCTCCAGCTGCTGAACGCGGCGTTCGGTGTCTGTGTAGAGGGAATTGCCGCCGTCAATCAGTAAGTCTCCCTCCTCTAGCATCGGGGATAATGTTGCAATTAAATCATCAACAGGCTGTCCAGCCTTGACCATCATCAGGATACGCCTGGGGCGCTCAAGTCCAGCAACAAATTCCTCCAGTGTGCGCGCACCAGTGATTTGGAGGCCTGCGCCACGACCTTGAAGGAATTCGTCGGTTTTGGCGTAAGTACGGTTGAAGACAATGCTGGAAAATCCATTGCGCTCCGCATTGAGGACGAGATTCTCGCCCATCACACCGAGACCGATCAGGCCAAAATGTGCCTTGCTCATGGGGCCGGGGGGAAGTTGATGGCTTTCCATCAGTTTGACAACAACCTCTGCAAGCGGCAGCCATGCAGCTGGTTGCTGTCAGCAAGTGCTGGCGTAGATCGTGGCTGGCTCCTTGGTTGGTCACGGACTAGCTGCGTGTCCATCGTGATGGGCACACGCGTTCAGGCTCTTGACTGGCCGCTGGCGGGGACTGGGGAGCGGGCGGCAACGGTGCGCGAGTTACAAAGCTTGATCATTGCGACCAGAGTCGGGAAGCTACAGGGAACCCTGGCGCTGAGAGCGGCGGCACCTTGCAGCCAATAACAAGGCCGGGCTTGGGACTTTGGTGGTGAGCCAAGCGCAGGACCGGAAACCCTTGGCCTCGCGACAGCTGGTGGATTGTGTTGGGCAAAAAATGTCTGCAGGCAGACTGAGTGCCAAGCGCGAGCTGAACGCAACGCAATGAATCGTCACACACCATGCTCGCGAGGTGGCCCTGGCCTCCTCGATCAACCTGTTGGCCCCCCCTTGACAGCGGCTGAGTTACTGCTGGTCAAGACCAGGACAGGTGGCTAGGAACAACCTGTCAAGGCACAATCTGCCAGCTAGGCCGCGAAACCAAGAGGTGTTGCAGAAGAGACATCCCTCTAACCAAGAGTTGAGCGCGAGGCATGGGCTATCCAGGCCTCAGTCACGGTTCAGGCACAAATACCCAAGAGACCAAAGG
>Ga0315903_10001852_pt1 | contig 31983 bp, 29 predicted proteins | sample LakEriMetagenome_7_FD_203524 | JGI IMG/M metagenome (GOLD analysis project Ga0315903, IMG submission 203524) | Freshwater fungal communities from buoy surface, Lake Erie, Ohio, United States - Buoy 2 MA119 | ecosystem: Environmental > Aquatic > Freshwater > Lake | place: USA: Lake Erie, Ohio...
TCAACAGCAAGATCATGGCCATCAAGCGTCGGGCCGGGGGCTACCGGAACGTCGGGAACTTCAAGGACGTGATCTACTTCTACTGCGGTGGCTTACGGCTCTACCCATGAAGAAGCCGGATGGACCATAAAGCTTCACCCGAACTTGTGCGGGGCTATTCGGTTGGCGTCCGCCTACTGCTTTGTTATTCGGCGGCGGAGGCCATGGGGAGAGCAATCGGGCCGAGCTTGAAGCAGTGGTCGATAGTCGATGAATCGATCCTTGCACAACTTCGCCGCATCGGCAGTCAATTGAGAGACTGGGACTACGTGCTCGACAAAAAACGCGCATTAGCGTCGATGATTTTGTGCGAGGTAAGCACGACAACGTCCGGGTCATGGGAACCGCTTTGCGGCATCTCATGGCGCACGGTCATTTTGCCCCTGCTGGAAAACTCGCAATGTCGCTAGCAGCGACCAAAGCGGTCGAAAAACTCTGCGAGGATCTCGTTGACGCGACGGAGCAGTGATTCGTCGCATGGTTTCAAGGGATTACCGACACCAGTCCCGCCACGCCTCGACGATAAAGACCATCGCCAGGGTGTCGAGTTCGCAGTACCGCAGCAGCGCCCGCTGAACGGCCTGTTGGCGGGCTTCCGTCCATTCGCAGAGCGTGAGGTCTGCATAGGCCTGCATGGCCGCGCCGCCGTTGCGGAGCGTCCTCAGGTATCGGCCTCCGCCGGCAGCGATCGGCGACGCGTCTTCGTTAATCGGCGGGAGCAGCAGGTAGGGATCGCGGACGTGGCCGTCCGCCTGGTCAACCCAGGCCTTGTCACTGAAGTTGCGGCTGGGGATGCCCCCGGTGGCGCCATAGATCGGTTGGGAATACTTCCGCCGCAGGAACTCGGACTCCCGCATAACCGCCGGCAGCACCTCCTTGATCGAGTTGGAGCCGCCCATGCTCGGCGAGTAATAAAACCGCTTCACGAGCTTGCAGAGGTCGATCACCTGGCGGGCCGGCTGCCTTTCCCCTGCGGGGGCGATCATGTCGATGAACGTGAGAAGTTCCTGCGCATCTGGGATCTCCGCCTGCCGAGATCGAATCTGCCCGGCGACCGCGCGCAGCGAAGAGACCTCGTGATGGGCATAATGCAGTATCGCCCCGTCATCGGTAGAGAGTTGGCCACGAAGGGCGGCCGTGAACGCCGCGTTGGGCCAGACGCCCTGTTGCGTGCAGAGAAACTCTCCTGCATGCTCGACCCTGCCGTCCGAATGCACGAGGTGGTGAGAAAACTGGAAAGCCACGAGATCCTGAGGCCGGCTGCCCGCGTGGAGTGGAATCGCCGCTCGACAGGTCTCGAAGTCGATGAAGTGCAGCGGGAACCGCCAACTGGCCATCTCCGCCCGCAGATTGTCGCGGTCGAGATGCGATGACCCGTCCTCCTTGACGCACTTTGTCACCTGCATCCACTGCCGCTGCGACTGCGAGAGGCCAGGCTGCCCGTCCTCACGGGGGTCGATGTCCGCCTGCCTCACCTGCTCCATGTGGAGCCGTCGCTCCTCGAGAAGCGTCTTCTTCAGTGCGGCCGACAGTCCGCAGATCTCAAAGGCCTGAGTCTTCTCGAAATCCTCCGCCGTCCACCCAAGTAGCTCGCTCCAGCACTCCCGCTTGCCCGACTTCTCGCCGACGGCAAGCGCAAACGGAGACACGTCAAATTCACAGGTCAGACACGCAAGCGACAGCGGGGCTTGGAGCTTTGTGTCGTCCCGATAGTGCTCGGCAAGCGTTTCCACGTAATCTGCGAACGAAAGCGACTGGTCGCCAAGCGTGTACCTGCCGGCAAGCACACGCTCGCACACGCCATCTACGCTCACCGCCTCGAGAATCGGGGAGGCGAGCTCCGCTTCGTCGAGCACCACATCGACGTCGTCCACGGCCGCCGCCGCCTTGACCGCCAGTGTGTTTGAAACGGCGTGCCGAGACTTGTCGGGCAGCAACAGGAACGCCTGCACGGCCGTACCCGGAAAAGCCCGGGTCAGGACATGCTTCTGGAAGGCGACATCACGCACGTACGACAGCCAACCTGCGGCGATGCCCGCGGCGGTGGTGAAGTCGCCGTCATCGTCGGCGGAATAGGCCTTTGACTTTACCTCGTAAAGTTCGATGCCTGCGCTGGTCTTTCGGAGCACATCGGCCCGGATGAAGAGATCGCCGTGGCGGATCGCCGCCTCGAAAATCGTCACCTCAGGCCGCGTGAGCAGCACGCTTGTCTGCCGGAGAGCCTCCTCGTGAATGAGCGTGTCCACGAGCACGCCGCCCGGAAAGTAGAGCCGGGCCAGTGCCCCCACTCGGTTGCCCTCGTTGGCGAGCGACTCCATCGTGGGGTCGCCCTGCCACTCGTTTGCATACTCGCCAGGCTTGGCCGTGTAGAAGAGCTTCGTGGGGCAGGTGCAGGCCAGCGAGAAGCGGGACTTCGTCAGGTAGCGGGGCTTGGCATGGGGAGCCGCGAACCAGCGACGCAGTGGCGCGACGCCCGGGGCCGCGACCGCGACAGCCTGGATCGCAAGCGACATTCCCGACGACGAGGATGCCGCCGCATCGAAGACCGACTTTCCCCCCGCGAGCGAGCCGTCGATTTCCGTGCGAACCCCCTCGCAGAGCAGCTCCAGGTCGCCAAGCACGGCGGCGGCTCGATCCAGCGTCATGCCATGTTTTGCAACACCGGCTCCCCTGCCAAGCTGCCGCCCCAGATCCTGCAGGTCGGCCCACGCCCGCGTGAGATCCTGCCGCACCACCTTCCGGCACAGCGGGTCATCGCGGAGATGCTCGAGTTGCGGCACCAGTTCGGACCTCAGGCCATCGATTCCGGCCGCAAAATCGCCGGCATACTCTCCGCATTGCCGGTCAACGATCGAACTGCCGGAAGCCGCGGACAGATCGCTATCGATCTCGTCGTTTTCCGCGGCAAGTTCCCGCAGCGCCGCTGCTGCCGCGGCCACGAAGCCCGACAGCCGCCGCAGGCAGTACCGCTGCCGATGGAGCGAGCCTGCGTGTGCGACGTCCTTGTCTGTCGCCCCCGACGCGTTCTCAAGGATGCTCGTCAGGTCCGAGTTCGGCACCGCGAGGGCAAGCCCCTCCACGGTCGTGAACTTGGCCACCGTGACGCCAAGCACCTGCCCCGTTTCCGCATCGAGCACCGGGCCGCCGGAGTTGCCGGGATTGAGCGTCGTGCTCAAAGACCACCTCTGCAGCCCGAGATCGTCTCGATACGGGGGGCCGAGGCGGCCGTCGGTGACCACATTCTCGAGCCGCTCGCCGTTATTCCCAACGCCCGGGCTACCGATCACGACGACCTTATGGCCGTTCTGGTATTGGAATCCTCCGCAGACGGTCAGCGGCGGAACTGGCGCGGCGATCGAGAGGACTGCCAGGTCGTTCTCGGGATCCTCCGCCACAAGCTTTACCGGGTGCCGAGTGTGGGCGTGGGTAACCGGATCGAAGAACAGAGCCCCCAGATCCTCGACGGCATCATCGGCGACGACGTGGTAGTTCGTGACGAGGAGCCCCGGCGAAGCCACGAATCCCGAACCGTGGCCGACCCGGCAGGCGATGACCGCCACCGACCGCAGTGCATCGCGAATCGGGTCGGAAGCCGAAGGAACGGCGGCCGCGGCTGATTCCTCGGGGGCCGCTGAACGGGCCTGGGGCGGCAACGGGGGCGGCGTAAGGTTGCCGCCTGGAGGGCCATCTGCCCGCAGGGCTACGACTGGCGGCGGTGACGCGGCAGGTGGCAGTGGCGGGGGTGCCGAAGCGGCGACAGGTGTGATGGGAGGTCGCCTGGCGGGCACCGCCACCTGCGGATCCTCGTCGATCTGCACCTGGGCCACCTGGGCGACATGCACCGGCACCATGTCGATTTCCAGGCACTGACCGAACCGCAGCGGAATCAGGCACGCACCGGTGACCGGCATGCCATCGACGGTGATCTTCGCCCGTCCACCCGAATGCAGCCAGAACATTCTGCCCGCATAGAGAAGCCGCAGATCGCCACCGAGACTCGCCGGCAGGTGCGGCACGACGATCGCGCTGTCCTTCGCAGACCGGCCGATCGTCGCGTGGCGATAGAGGAAAACATACTCTTCCTCCGGAAGGTTGCTGAGACGACGAATTCTTGCCGACTCGATGCCACATCCCTTGGCGACCTGCCACAGCCGCGAAGGTTGCTCGCCCGTCGCATCGAAGCAGACATCGTCCCACTCCAGGTCCGTGCAAAAATCAGGGTCGTCCGGATTGCGTCCGAAGATCACCAGCTCCATTTCGAGTGACAGCGAGGACGTCAACTGGGAGGGCAGGTCGATGTGACGACCACCGTGGGCATCGATCGAGGTGAAAGTCTTTTCACCCTTCACTGGATCGCAGTCGACGTCGATTCCCTTGGATGACTTCTCGTCGGTGAGCACGAGCCCGTCGTCCGTGAGGTCGAGCGCCATGTGCGTGCGAGAGATGCTGCGACTGCCCTCGTCATGCTTTTCCGAGCGGGGCAGGAAGCGAAGACAGATGTCGTTCTCGGGGCGCTTCTGGCGGCCGAAGTTCGCCCGCTTCTTCGCGAACACGTGGATCCGGCGGTCGCCACAGACCAGCGTGACGGCCTCGGCCTTGGACGGTTGCTGGACGTCGATCAGCCGTGGCAGCCGCCCCTGGATGTCACGGTTGATCTTGAGCACGTATTCGTAAACGACGGATTTCTCCGCGGCCGTGGGCGGCTCCGGGGCCTGCGAGGAGCCGAAGTTCTGCAGGTTGATGATGCTCTTGTCGTCTCCCTTGAGCACAACCCGGCTGAATGACCGCAGGTCGTGCCCGGCGAGGTTCACGACCGACTGACCGTCACCATCGATGACGAGCTCCCGCTGGCCGCTGGCCGCATCCGGAATGTTGAGCCGTATCCGCGTCTGGAGAAACCGCGGCTGACCCGCGGTGACATGAGGGAACGTGACGGCAACATCGATAACATAGAGGCCCGGGCGAGCATCGAGCCCGTTCGTGGTGAGGCTGAACGGCACGTAGAAGGACCAGAGCCCCGACTCCTCGGTCCGGAGTTGCCGCAGCGGATCGGAGGGATCGTTGTCGAGGCTGCGATCAACGGCAACCTTGATCGTGGGGCGACCGGCCATGCCCGTGGCGATCAGGCTGAAGAGCGGCCTTGCAGCCCTGCCAACTTGTGGCAGCTCACCCCAGTCGACGAGCAGACGGGGCCGATGTCGGTCGGCCAGAATCTCGTCGAGGGCCGCTTCCAAATCGGGGCGGTGCAAGCCGGCTAGGCCCGGCTCCGTGAGGATGGCCTGCCGGATGACGTCGTTGGGGATGTCGCTGCCGAAACGCGCCGCGATGAACTCACCCAAGTGGCCGCGGAGGGCGGCAATGGCGTCTGGCGTGCTCAAGCAGGCCTCCTCTGCACTTCGATCCCCTGCCTGCTAGGGCCGCGGCGGCGGGGGAGGCGGCACGGCTGCCAACAGCCCGGCGAGCTCCGTGCACTCGGCGATCACGACCCACTCGGCCATGCCCGCCCTCCAGACGAGCGAATCGGCAGCTACCTGCCCGCGTTGGATCATGGCCTGCACCTGCTGGGCCGTGTGGGGCCCCGATTGGCCGCCGCCGGCGGCGACGTGCCACTGGGCGCCGACGGCCGCAACGGGTGGAGGTGCCGCGGGCGATGACGCGGGACGGGCAGGTGTATGGGCGGCGGCCAAACCGCCGATCATCTGGGCGACGGCGTCCTGCTGGCCCTTGAGGGCCTGCTTGAACACGTCCGCGATGGCGTCGGACTTGGACTTCTCCACCTCACTCAACTTCTCGTACAGCCGCAAACGCTCCTCATTAAGAGCCTGTTGGTCGGATCGGCCTGCGATCTGGATGTCGGCTTGCGACTTGGCCTCCTGCATCTTGAGTTCCGCGAGCACCTTCGCGTTGTCGGCATTGCTACCGGCGATGAGGGCCTCTGCTGAGAGCGTGCCCATCGTCTTGAGCTTTTCGATCTCGTGGGAATGCGCCCGCGACTCTGCCTGTCCCTTGAGATCAGCATCCAGCTGGACCTGTCTCGCGTGGCCGTCGAAGTTCATGTCTTGGACCCGCTTCAGGCGGTCGAACTGGGCGTCGGACTCGCGACCGCCCATCTCCAGCTCGAACTCCCGCCGCTGCCGCTCGGCGATGATCTTCTGGGCCTCGATCTGGGCCGCCGCCTCCGCTGCGAGCAAGCCCACCCGCCGCTGCCGCTCGGCCTCCTTCACGGCGAGTTCCGTTCGGATCGCCTCCTCACGCTGTTCGTGGAGGAGTCTCTCCCACGAGCGGTCCTGCTTCTGCCGCTGGGTCTCGCGGAGCCGCTCCCATTTCGCGGACAGATCCTTCGCCCGTTCCGCTCGTCGCTTCTCGGCCTCTTCGATCTCGCGGGCGATCTCGTTGCGCCACTTGAGATTCTCGACGGAGTTGGTGGCCTCGGCGAGCTCCAGTTCGTTCTTCTTGTTGCCGAGTTCGAGGGAGTGGCCTACCTGCATCCTCAGCTGGTCGATCTCCTGCTGGCGGTTGATGTCCAGCACTTCCACGATGTGCTGCCGAACTGCCTCACGATCCTCTTTGCGCTGGTCGAAGCCCTCGGTGAGCTGATCCATCTCCTCCTTGCGGAGCAGGCGGGCTTTATCGACCTGGGCGATGAGGCCCTTGAGCTCCTCCTCGCTGCGGGCCTGGTCGAAGTTGTCCGAGATCGCGATGTCGCGAAGTTTTTCACGGAGGGCGATGCGCTCGGTGAGGATGCCGACATCGTCGCCCATCCGCTTGTTCGCAAGCCGCTCGCCGGCCACCTCGATGTTGTTGTCCTTGACCTTTTCCCAATGCTTCTCCATGCCCGTCGGCTGCATCAGCATGCCTTCGACGCCGAACACCTTCAGGCCGTAGCGGCGGAACGAGGGCGCAATGGCATCCACGACCTGCTGAGCAACCTTCGCAGCGATCGCGGGGCCGCGGAGATCATCCACCTTCAGGCGAGCAGTCGCCGCCCATGCCTCCTGCTTGACGGCCGGCGTGAGCCGTTCGGCAAGTTCGTGCACCGGATACTCTTTTCGCGGTCCCATGAGGTTGTTCATGAACAGCACGGGATTGTCGATTTGCACGCCGACATCGATGCGGACGTCGATCGGTACGTCGTCGGCACTGACGAAGCCGGTGCAATTGACCGGGAGACGCACCACATCCGATCGGGTCAACAGGAACGTCGCTTGGCCCTTCCGCCAGAACTGGAGCTTGTCGCGGAAGTCACGAAACGTGAACTCGCCGGCGGGAATCTCGCCGAGAAACTGCCCATCAACCATGGCGCAGGCACGCGTGCCCGGTTCGATGATGATGCTGTCGGTGAGGATGCCCCGGGAAACCTCGCTATCCTCGAGCGACACGCTCCGGGCGAAGATGTCAGCGGGGGCGGACCACCGATGGTTTTTTTGCGTCTGCGTCGCGGCCATGCCTCGAGTCTCCGTGGCTGTGGAGAGGACCCCTCAGAGTTTGTCTTTGACGGGGCGAACGCCCCCGTCGGCGGCTGCCAATCAATAGGTTCCGAAGTATAACCAGTATCCCCCTCCGTCGGCAGGGGTGTCCGCAGGACAGCCAGACGGCCTGTCAGGCAATGGAGAGCGCAATGTTCGACCCATCTGACCCATGGCTCTACGAACTGTGTTTCCCGGGTGCCGTTTCCGGGGAGGCGGAAGTAACGTGTCCGGCGTGCGGCGTACTCCTGACTGTGGCCGTGGATGACCCGATGGGGAGCCAGACCTACCAGTGTGCGGAGTGCGAGGTCGTCTTCAGGGTGAATTGGGGGGCATAGTCGTGGCAGCGATTGAAGACAACAGCCTCGGCGACGACGCGACGTTTGCCGGAAAGGCATCGGCTCGGTCGCAGCGGTCCGACGTGAGCCTGGGCGACGAGCGAACGCTCGGCGGCGGCGATGCGGTTGGCCTCGACACGGTTATCGACGACATCGAGGTTGTTGACCTTGAGGCTCGCTACAAGATCGAGGGCACGCTCGGTCAGGGCGGGATGGGTGCCGTACTCCTTGCCACCGATACCCGGCTCGACCGCAAGGTGGCCATCAAGCGGATTCTGGGCGAAGCGGCTCGGAGCAAGGCCGCGATCATGCGGTTTCTGACCGAGGCGAAGGCGATTGCCGCGCTGAACCACCCCAATATCGTCCAGATCTACGACTACGGCCGCGCCAAGGACGGGCCGTTCCTGATCATGGAGTACGTGGACGGCGGCAGTGTGGCTGATCTTTGTAAGCAGGGTGCCTTGCCCTTCGATCGCGCTATCGCCGTTGTCTGTCAGGTGTGCGAAGGCTTGGCAACGGCTCACGCACTGGGCATCGTCCATCGCGACATCAAGCCCGCCAACATTCTTCTCAACCGAGCCGGCGCACCCAAACTCACAGATTTTGGTCTCGCCAAGGCGGAGGCAGCAGACCACGGCATGACCGTGACAGGCGCCGTAATGGGGACTCCCGACTTCATGCCGCCAGAACAGCGACGTGACGCTGCCCTCGTGGATCATCGTAGTGACCTGTGGAGTCTCGCGGCGACGTTTTATCAGATGCTCACGGGGCGTAGCCCGAAGATCGTTCGGTTGCATGAGGCGCCTCAAGCCCTACAGGCGATTTTGGCCAAAGCCCTCGAGGATGAAAAACATGATCGGTATCAGTCAGCAGCAGAGTTCCACGCAGCGATTCGCTCGGCCACTGACAAGCCAACCCGCCGCCAAGTCACCAGTGCCGCGGAACTTACCGCGGGCGAATGTCCGCGCTGCCACGAACCGAACGAGTCTCACCGCAAGTTCTGCCGCAACCCCGAGTGCGCTGCGTCGCTGCGAGTCCCTTGTTTGGCAGAGACTTGCGGGCGCGAAATACCGGTGTGGGACAAGGTCTGCCCGGAGTGCGGCGCGAAGCAACCTGAGTTGGTGGCCGCAAAAGCGAAGGAGCTCACTGCAAGCCTAGCGATTGACCAGAAAGCGATTGGCCCGGATCACCCAGATACGGCCACGAGCCATCACAGCTTGGCCGAGCTGTACGCCAACCAAGGCAAGTACGATTTGGCCGCGCCGCTGTACGAGAGGGCATTGACAATCCGCGAGAAGGCTCTCGGGCTGGATCACCCAGATACGGTGCGCACGCGCACACATCTATCGGCGATGCGAGAACAACGCGGCAATCCCTATCGCCAAGTGATCACTCGGCAGCACAGGGCGTTGATCATTTTTCTACTCAACCAATCGCAGTCGATGGAGGGGCTGATTTCCAACGATGGGCAGCGCAAGATCGACGGAGTCACTGCGGCGATGAATTACTGGCTGTGGGGACTGGCGAATATCTGTTCCCGTGACTACGGATTCAGGGACTTGTTCGATGTTGCGGTCATCGGGTATCGCACTGACGAACAAGCCCGCCCGATCATCGAGCCCGCGATGATCGGCCCGTTGGCGGGCCGCGACATCGCGACGATCAGTGAGATTGCCGAAAACCCTGCCCGCATCGATACCGTCATGACCTTCATGCCGGACGAAGAGTCCGGCGAGATGCTAGAGATGCCCCAGCAGATGCCGATTTGGATCGATCCCGTCACCCGCGGGCGGGCGCCCATCTGCTCGGCAATCGTGCAGGCATCCGAACTAGTCGATGCTTGGATCGCCCAACACCCCGACAGTGCTCCGCCGATTGTGTTCAACTTAACCGATGGTGAGTCCTTGGAAGGCGATCCGGCCCCCTATGCCGTCGCTCTGAAGCGACGGGAAACCTCTGATGGGAACGTGCTCTTCTTCAACTGCTGCATGTCGCCAATGGTCGCGGAACCGTTTCTGTTCAATGGGGACCACGAGGCTCTGCCCGAGGGACATGTGAGGCAACTTTTTGAGATTTCAAGCCTGTTGCCGGAAACTTGGCTTCACGCACTGAGCCGCCGAGGCATTTCCCTCGAGCCGTATGCTCGCGGCTTCGCGTGCAATGCAGACCTTTTCCCCGTATTAATGGGAGTTCTCTCCGATTTTGCGGATGACGGATTCTAGGAATAACTGCCTGCTTTTTTGGAAGTTTTCGGGAGGATGACCCACAATCCACTCGCCGATCTAGACGAGAGGCCATGCTTCTACGAGTACGTCGCCACGTTCTATACGCCAACCCACGTTCATCCTGACATACCTCGGCGGCCCGCCCGAGCCCCCGCTTGCGCCTGCCGTCCGTCGCCCGCCCGCCCTCACCACAGGCACGGCGACAGGGCAACCTTGAGCCGCCAGAGCAGGATCCCGGCCTTGGCTTCCGTGGGAGCCGAATCAAAATTCGGGCGAGGCATCCCGGGCCGCGACGTATCTCCAAGCTTGGAATTGCGTCTAGGCCCCTCCCTCACCACACGCAGGGCGACAGGTTGACCTCGAGCCGCGAGAGCAGGATCCCGGCCGATTCATAGGACAGCCGCGTGACCCCCTGCAGCAGAAGTGTGCCCCTGACCTCGACGAGTGCCTCGGCAAGTTCGGACGACACCGTCCTCAGCCCTCCCAGGCAGAGGGTGGCACGGAACGGGGCGAGTTTCCGAGCTGCCTCGGGGCTCAACTGGCGAAGCCCGTTCAGATTCAGCCGGTCGTAGGTGCACTGCGGATTGAAGAGGGACAGGGCTTCGGCCACATCGGGCGTGAGTTCCCGAAGCCCGTTCAGCCGCAGGGGGCCCTGGTAGCGTGCGAGTTCCCTTGCCACCTGAGGGGAGATGCTACTTAGCCCGTTCAGGCTCAATCGGTTGTCGAACACGAAGCCCTTGGGCCACTCGCCGATACCGTAGGCTAAGGCCGCCGCTGCGGCTGGCGTGAGGCTCCGCAGACCGTTGAGCTCGAGCGAGCCGAAGTGCTGGCCAAGTTCCCCGGCCGCCTCGTCCGAGATCTCCTTGAGGCCATCGAGGATCAGGGTGCCCCTGTGCTTGCCCAGTGCACGGGCCACCGTCGGCGACAGCTTCTTCAGCCCCGACAAGGACAGGGTCAGCGTCCTGAGGGAGCCGGGACCGGCAAAGAGGGCTTCTTCGAGGGCCATTGAATCCTCCGGCTTCCAGCCAGGTTCGCCGGGAGAGGGAATCTCCTCTATCGCCTGCAGCAGCCGGAGGCTGTCCTCCCAGGACCTCCGGACCGTCTCCAGCCCGTGCTTGGCTATCGCGGTCGCCGTGAGGGCATCGAGGCGCCGGCAGCCGTCTAGGTGCAAGTCATGGCGGTGCTGGGCGAGGATGCGGGCAAGCTCCGGGTTCAGTTCACGGAGGGCCGGCAGGCGGAGATCATCGTCATGCCGGGCAAGGACCGCCGCCGCACCGAGTGAGATTCTCTCGACTCCCTCCAGCACCAGAGGGCCGCGGGTGCCCCACACGAGCCGTCCCGCCCGCTGGGGCGTCCTGAGGCCGTAGACCGACGACCATTGCCTGTCGAAGGCCACCTGCAGCTTCCTGATGAGATCGCGGAGGAACTCAGGCATGAGGCTGGAGTGGTTTGGAGTGATGGGGGCCGGCTTCCAGAAAGACTCCGCCCGCGGGACCAGAGGGTGCCTTCGAGGAATGCGATAGACAACGAGTGGCGGGGACAGGGGGCCCGTCGATTCTTCCCGTCCTTGCCTCCCTGCACCGGCGTCTGTCTCGGCAAGAGCGCGTCGCAGCAAGGACACGCTCAACACCACCAGCGAGGACAAGAATGGACAGCACTCTCAAGGCCCTGATCGTCAAGAAGTTCAAGGATGCCGGGATGGATCTCGATGTCGGCCGCCACTGGATCGACGAGACGATCGTGCTCCGGGTCTCGGGCTCGGTCGAGCGTCACGAGGATTAGTGGATCCTGCCCACCGTCAGCATCCCGCTGATTCCCGTGATCGCCTTCTTCTGGGAGCGTCTGGGGGTCGAGAGGGACGCGGCAATGGGCGTCCTCCGGGAGGCTATCGCCGAGGCGATGCGGGCGAAGACCGACGAGTCGCCGAGCATCAAGAGCAAGATGGACGACGTGGCCGAGGCAGTGGCGGCCGTGAAGCGGGACCTGATCGGTGAACTGCCGAAGATGCGACGGGCGGGTTGGACCGATGTCAGCGACCTCGCGGTCTCGGTGAATGCCCTGACTCCGGTTGCGGAGCCGCTCTACGCGGTGGCTTGATTTCGCTGGTGGGGTGCCGGGCTGGGATGCCGCGGGGCCTTTGGGAGCGTCGATCACCTTGGACTCGGGCTGCTGGCCAGCTGCTGAAAGTGGTGAGTCAGCCTCTCCAGCGCCTCGTCGGGAAGGGTATTCCCAAGGTATTGCCATCCATGCCATTGGACCAAATCGACTCCAGCGATTTTCCTGAGTTCGCCATTGGTCAAAGGTGGCACCTCACTCAGGCTGATGCCCTTGCTCTTCAGGAACTGGGACAACCTGGAACTTTGCTCTGCGGGCTCGGCGTCACGGCGACTCCTATCGAAAACGGTCTGGACGCTGCCTTGAACAGCGCTGGGCTCAGGAACCGAGACGGCGTTCTTTCTTTTCGGTGAACGACGCTTTGATGCGGCCCGAGGTACCGGCACTTGGCGAGGCTGCACTGCTGGGCGTTTTGGCTGGCCTTTTCGAGGCAGCGGCGGATGCTCCGCAGACTCACGGTCTTTGATCCATTTCCGGAGCGTCTCGACGCTGTATCGGACGAGCTTTCCAATGCGGACGCAGGGCAACTGCCCGGATGAAGTCAGTTGGTAGAGGTGCCTCTCAGAGATAGCCAGACGCTGTGCCGCGTCCCGTGCCTTGAGCAGGAAAGGCTCCGTCCCGTGCTCGCCGTTCGCCCCACGAGAGAACTCCGAGAACGGTCTTGGACGAGACGACTCCAAGCTGGGCTCCTTTCATGAATCAGACTACGCCGATGAGGACACCGTTGGCAGCGCCGGGGTGGCGGGTTCGCCTGCTGCCCGGGTGCCTTTGTGCCTGCAGGACTCGGGCCAGTGCGACCTCCTGCGGCTCCGTGCGGACTTTAGACTGCGTCGGATTCTGCGTCGCCCTCTCGCAGAAACCTCACCATTCCCGTAGAAAACAGGGGTTGTTACGAATCCTACTCGGGGAGCTAGGCTCCTTCTCGCAGGGAGCGGCACCGCGTGCTTCAGTGCGGCACACCGCGTCTGGCCCGGCGTTTTTCACGGTCGCAGTTTTTGGCGCCTGCACTCCATTCCGCTCCCGGCGGCCATTGCCGGCCGATGCAGGGCCACTTTTAGGGCCACTTCGGAACCGCAGTCCCGCCGATGCCGCTTGGGGGCCTCGCTTTCTCGGATTGGCCGCTTCTGTCCCCGAGGCAGCCCGCAGGTAGTCCTCATCTGTCACCTGCAGGTAGTGCTCCATGGCAACCCTGTTGGTATTGCCGATCCAACTGCAGACGACGTGGATCGGGTAATCCCGGGCCAGTTCGGTTTCACGGGTCGACCGCAGGTTTTGAAACGGCTTCGGCCACACCTCTAGCCCTGCCCTGGCGACGATCTTCTTGAGCACCGTTCCTAGATTCTGATTCGAGCGGTAACGACCCACTACCATCTCCGCTCCCTCTGGGGCCGCCTCCCATGCCTCTCGGAGGTGCTCGACCACCTCAGGGAAACATGGCACCTCCCGCCATTCCCGGCCCTCGTGGTGCTTTGTCTTTTCGCAGTGCACGCGGATTCTCTGCCGCTCCCAATCGACGTGCTCCCACCGCAGATCGCAGGCCTCGGAAGGTCTGAGTCCCCCATACCGGCACAGGACGACGAGCACTCTCCAATCGATGTTCGGACATGCCCCAAGCACCCGGTCGATGCTGACTCTGTCGATGAATCGCCGCCGGGCTTCATTGCCACGAACGGCCAGCCCCCGCATGTCACCGAACGGGTTCTCATGAATGAGCCGCTTTCGCTGGGCATGTCTAAAAAACTGCTTGGCACGGCTGCAAAGCCTCCGGGCAGTGTTTGCTGCCAGGGGTCGCTCTCGCTTCGTCTGCAGCCATGCCCTGAACTCCTCGGCTTCTCCGGGCGTCACCGCATCCAAGGGCCTGTCCGCCCCGAAATAGTCGACGAGGGCCTGCTTAGCCTGGCGCAGGTTGTCCTTGGTTGAAACCTTGATGTCGGCTCGGGCCTCGATGTAGCCCGTCAGAAAGTCACCCAAGGTCGCCTTGGGAGCCAGGGCGGCGATCGGCTGCAGCAGGCCCGCTTGCTCGAACTTCACCCTGAAGCGTGGGCTAAGCCTGCCGATGCGGGCTGCGGTCGCCGGATGGATCGCTTGCCCAGTCTGCTTCGCTACCAAAATCTCCTCTATGTCATCCCGCAGCCGCTCGGCCGTCTTCTTGTCGATCTTCTTGCCCAGCGTGATCTGCCGAGGGCGACCTGGGGCCTCGTAGAACCTGATTCTGCGGATACCGCTCTTTTCGGTCTTGATGCTAGCCATGGCCCGCTCCTCCTTGTCTTTCCACACTCCGCCTCAAATGACTCTGCCAGAAAAGGATGACGTGCAACGATAGGTCTTCGGTCAAGTCTCATCGCCTGGGATCGCTCGACTGTGCTCATCGAGGAATCGTTCGATGTCATCCATGCGGTATCGCACAATGCGGCCAATCCGCACCGCCCGGATCTTTCCGGCCTTGGTCAACGCATAGAGATGCCGGACCGACACGCACATAACGCTTGCCGCCACGCGAGCCGTGACAACCAGTGGCGCAATCACTTCCTTCTCTTGGTAAACGCTCATAACCTCTCCTCTCTTGGGAAATCTTGGTTTTGGTCGCTGCGTGAGCCGGGCCCGCTGTCTTCGCTGCCCAAAAGATCCGCGTAGCCGTCAACTTGAATGTAGCCGGGTCGTCTCGCTTTCCGCTCCAAAGTCCGCGACCTTTGCTGCTCAACGCCCGATGCCTTGCCACTGGATTCAATCCGGTCGCAATGACAGAGACTCGGACTACCGTCAGAAGCTAGTTCCATCAGGACTGACACCGACCAACATTTCCCCTTCCATGCACCACTGCTTGCCGTGCGGCCTCATGGTGTACAAGCACCCAAGGCAGTCAAATCCAGAACAGGGTGTCAACAAACGTTCACACTGGCTTCCGCAACCCTTCCGTTCCGAAGAAGGGCTGGGGTCCCTCCTTCTGCTCCCGGTCCATCGGGGGCTTCACCCGCCTTATTTCAGGCACTCGCTTCGGATTACCACCGGGATGCAGGGTTTGTCTCGGCCACTGAGTAGGCCGCAGAGCCCGGGTTTCGTGCGGGTGTTACCAACTTTTGCGGACTAGCCGCCCCGGCGTAGGCCGGTGTTCTTTATGCTCGCAGGCTTTTGATTTCTAGGCCGCTGATGCTTGGCGAGAAAACCGAACAGCGGTGCCGCCACTATCGGGATGGCGGCAGCAGGGTCAAATCCTGCACAGGGCTGCTCCATTTCTTTTTGGATCACTTGGACCGAGGCGTTTCCACTTGTCGCCTTAATGCCGTTTATGTCCAGCACCGGCAGCGAGTGGCACTGGGATACAGCGACGGGCAGCGGATGCCTCTCTGCGGGATCGATAGACAAGCGAAGATGATCGAGCCCAGGGCCCGTTCACTCCGGAATCAAAAGTTGGAAAAAAATCTGGAGTACTTCGTTGTTCATCCCAAGATCGCAAAGGGGGGGCGCCCCCATCGCCGTAAGTCCCTGTGCACAAACAACTTGGGCTCTCGATATTCGTTCCCACCATTGTTCAATGTGGAACCTACAGAGTTATCCAGCATTTACGGCATAGAAGCCGAAGCACCCGTGGTGTCATCAGGGTTGTTCTAAGTGCGTGCTTACTGACTCAGTGGTGATTCAACCTCCCCCAGCCCCCGGCGGCGGGAGGCTTGGCGGCCGGTGCGATGCGGCAGACCCGCTAGTCCCGGTAGTTCATTCGGGAGTACACGCCATGAAAATCTCTGCCATCACCACTCGCGAGCAGCTCGAAGGCGCCAAGACCCTTGGGCTTCTGTCGGAAAAAGAGGTCAAGCAGGTGGAGGAACGGCTAGCCAAGATCGAGGCGAAGCCGACGGTGCAAAACATCCAGCCCGTGGAAACCGTGCTGGGCGGCGGCACCTCATGGAAGGGTGAGTCGTACCGCACCGGCTTCTTCACGAAGGTCAACGAGGGGAAGAAGGGGCCTTGGGTGTCCACGTTCTTCCGACTCGGGTACAAGGCGTTCTGTTACGCCCAAACGGAAGACTTGGAGATCGTCGCCGAGGCCCTCATCACCCACATTGAGGTCCTGCGAGCCCAGGGCTTCAAGTTCAAGCCCGCCAAGCGCTGAACTGCCACTCGCAAGATCCCCTGGGGGGCTTCGGCCTCCTGGGGGATTCTTTGTTTCCATCCCCCCAACCCGATGCCCTGCTCGTTTGCATCGGCTAGCCCTGACAACCATCCCCGGAGGGAATGAGATCGCTCCTCGCGGCAAAACCGTTGAGGACGGCACGCCAAGACTCGACAGGATCTGGAGCACGCAGAGTGCACCTGACGGCAGCCCCATGCGCGCTCGGAAGGGAATCGGGACCGCTACCGATCGGGTGTTGAGGGAATCATGCGGAACACCCGTCCCTAAAAGAACCCTGACCTACGGCGGCCACTGCAGCCATTGCGAAGAGGACCGTTCGCGCAGCAGAAGAGGCCCACAACTCACGAACCAGGGTCACGAGTTTGTCTTGGCACCCCTGTCTCCTTTTTGATGAGACAGGGTTTTTTTGTGCCCAGAACCCAGCCCACCACGGCGGGAGGCTAGGCGGCGGCGGCTCAGCCACCACCAGTCCCTTTTCACTAGCCCCCTTTTCACTCGGAGGCTGCCATGCCCATCCCTGCATTCGTGCAGTTCGCTCGGTTTATTGAGATACGAACGGGACGCAAGTTCCGCGACGTCATCAGCCCGGACATCAACCTACATGAGTACCTCGACGGCCAGGATCCCATGACTGCCGCTGAGGCATTTCTCGTGGACGAAGGCTACGCAACCTACACCCCCGACTACCTCGGTCATGTCATGGCCGAGGCCGTGTCCTAAACCCGAGCTCAAAAGGAGTAGATCGATGTCTGACTATGAGCGTGCGTTCGCCGAAGTAATGCAATCCCTCCTTGCCCAGACACCAGACCACCGCGAAGACCCGCCACTCTCGAATAGTGTCGACGATCGACAAGAGGATCTAACGTTGCACGCCATCCTGGGGATTGCTGAGAACGCCCCCGACTCCGCCTTGGATCTTTTATCGACTGATGTCATCCATCCTGCCGTCAGTGCGTTCGATGCAGCCGTTGCCCGATTCCGCCAACAAAGAGGTGCCCGATGAGCGATCGCCCTGAAGGTCTTGCTTGTTGTGTCCAACCGATCTTGATCGAACCCCGCACGATCGAGTGGCTTGCGGATGTCGTCGAGTACATCCACACCGTCGCCTACTCCGACTGACCAGAGAGGCCGGAAATAAGCGAACCCCCGGCGGTAGGCATTTGCCTGCGGCCGGGGGTTCCGGATGGGTCTCGAAGCGGACTCATGAAACCGCTCGTCTGGGTGTGCCCCAGTTCGAAGCCTGCCCGTCGAACGGCGACTGGGCGGCAAGCCTACAGATAGCCCTTGAATTGCCCCCTACCCCCGGCGGCGGGAGGCAGGGTGGATTCCGAACTCTCATTAATCAACTTCCAAAAGGATACCCATGACAACCAGATCTTGGCAAATCGACGGTAGTGGCAGCGATGGCATGCTCATCACCTGGGACTCCGGCCAGCTACCAGTTTCCGTCGTTCATGACGCGTTCAGGGCAGCAAACGCAGAGGCCGTTCTGCCGAAGTCCGCGACAAGACTCTATGCCCTGCGAGTCGCGTTCAGCGCTTTGCTCAATGCCCTGCAAATCAAAACTCGTGGAATGCCTCTTCAGATGACAGCTCTTCACGAAGATCTTGTTGGGTTTGAAGCCCGCCGCATCAAGAAGGGAGATACCGAAAACGATCCCGAGTTCGTCATGTCCGTCGTGTTGCACGAAGGCGACAGCGGAGTGTCCGATGTCCGGATTGCAAAGTTCTCCTCCGCGATCGTGCCACAACTTGTTGTGCTCAAGCCTCGCATCGAAGCCAAGTTGGCCGAGATCTACCAAGAGGAACTGCAGTACTACCCCTCGTCGATCATCAGCACGGCGCTGCAGCGATTGGTGATGCAGTTGGGAGGCATCAGCCTGCGTCAGGCTGGCGGTGCCTACTTCCTGCCATCCAAGAGCATGGACGTTTTCAACAAGGTTGCTGATGCTCTGGAAGCACCGGGGGGGAAACTCTGCATCAACACCGTGACCTTCCCCCTCAAGCCCACAGAGCGCTCATATCGGTGGGTTCTCGACAGTCTTCGCAAGGAGGTGGCCGAATCCCTGGCTGAAATCGAGGAGGAACTGAAGGACCTCGGCGGCAGGAAACAGCGAGCCAATGGCATGGAATCGAGGCTCGAACACGCCTGTCGGATCGACAAGAAGATCACCGCCTATGAGAGCCTGCTCAACGTGACTCTCAACGACCTGCACGAGGCAGTCACCGCCGTCAAGAACGCGGTCGATGCCCACAACCTGATGGAAGTCTGCTCGTAGCAGACCCATCCCTGTTCAGCACCCCTTAGCCCATAACGAGGATCGCAATATGTCCGAACAGTGCACTTCCGTCATCCGATGGACTAACGCCGATGACAATTCAGCCGGATGGATCGTGGCCCAATCCGGCACCCCCATCAAGTTCGAGGGTCCTCCGGGCGTAGCCAAGTCCAGCACGATCCACCAGCTGGCCCAACAGCTGGGCCGCGAACTGCTCATGCTCATTGGTTCGACCCATGCGCCGGAGGATTTCTCGGGCATTCCGTTCGTGTCAGACAAGCGGGACTTCTTCGAGATGACCCCGCCGAAGTTCGCCGAACGGCTGACCCGACCAGGCTGCGTGCTGTTCATCGACGAGATCAACACCAGCCCCCCGTCCATTCTGGCGGCGGAACTGTCCATGCTGACCGAGAAGCGGCTGGGCGACATGAAGATCCACCCGGACACGATGTTCGTCGCGGCCTGCAATCCACCAGCAATGGCACCCAATGCCAGTCCGCTGCCCAAGTCCATGAACAATCGCTTCTACCACGCCAAGTGGAAGCACGACTTCGAGTCCTGGGCACAGGGCATGGAGAGTGAGGCCAACGACTGGGGCAAGCCCGAGTTCCCGGCCATCGACCCGGACTGGCGGCGGTTTCGTCCCCAATTCGGCAGTCTGATCGTGTCGTTCCTCCGGGCTAACCCCTCGATGCGGATCGCGGTGCCGGACAACGACGAACAGATGGCGTTCCCGACGCCCCGTTCGTGGACCTACCTCCGCGATGCCCTGGCTGCTGCCGAGTCCATCAACGCCCCGGTCAACATCCAGAACCAGATCTGCAAGGGTCTGCTGGGTGACACGGCTGCCGGTCAGTTCATGCGGCACATAAAGATCGCGGACCTCATCAACGCCGAGGCCATTCTCGATGGCAGCGAAGAGTTCAAGTACGACAAGAAGCGGCCCGATCTCGCGGTCTGCTTGCTTCCGGCCCTCGTGACGGCCGTCAAGAAGCAATACACGCCAGAGAGACTGGACCGTGCGGTGAAGACATTCATCGTAGCTGTCGGCTCACACCAGAAAGACCTGGTGTTCAGCCAACTGAAGCACCTCGTCAAGTGCAAGCCCTCAAACGAGACGTTCAGCCAGGGGTCAATGGATCTCATTGGGCAGTTCGCCAAGACGATTCCGACTGCCGTCCGAGGCAGGAGCGGACCCAACAAACCAGGGTCCACGTTTGGCCTCTAAAGCGGCAGCCTGGAGCGGTCGCGTTCACGGCATGTGTTGCCTAACCGATTTGGAGGAATCAATGAGAACCGAGACCGAGAGCACAATCCTGTCACCAGCGGACCTGATAACAGCGTTCCGCATCATGGCGTTCAAGTTCTTTCCGTACCTGTCGTCCTATGTCTATGCCCTTCAGCCGGTGGAGCGGCGGGGCATGGGCACCATGGCAATCGACAAGTACGGTCGGCTGTACTACGACCCCGAGTTCTGTGAGAAGCAGACCATGGAGGGCGGTGCCTATGTGGTTATCCACGAGGCCATGCACCTAATCCTCCGGCACTGCCACCGGATCGAGCGAGTCCTGGGACCGAACCCCCCGCCCCAGGACATGTACGACATGAACATCGCTGCCGATCTGGTGGTCTGGCAGGCCATGGAGGGCGTGGCCAAGCACATGCCAGAGGGCGGAGTGAATCTGCCCGAGGCACTGAAGAAGTACCCTGACGTGCGTCCCAACATGACGATGGAGGAATACTTCTCCATCATCAAGAAGCAACGGCAGGAACAGCCGCCACCCAAGCAAGAGCCGAAGCCCGACCCGGAACAGGGCGAGGACGAGGGGGAGAAGGGTCAAGGACCTGGGGATCCCAGCGGGAGCGGCGAGCCTGAGGAGCAGAAGGACGAGCCGGGCCAAGGCCAGTCAGGCCAAGGCGAAGGGGACGAAGAGATCGTCACCGATGGCTGGCAGCCGGTGGGTGGTGGCTCTGCTGCGGACGGTCAGTCCCGAGATTACGAAGAGGCACCCGATCCCAACTGGGAGGCGTTCCAAGAGGACGAACTCCTGGAGCGGGTCGAGCAGAAGATCGAGGAGTTCGAGGACAACCCGCACCTTCAAAACGGCTGCATGGCCGGGCCTCACGTTCCAGACTGCCTGAAGGTGGCGATCAAGGACAAACTCCGCCCCACTCCGGACCCTTGGTCTCGGCTGGCTGCGGCTGTCGGTCTGGCGGCATCCAAGCCGGTCGGTATGCCGGACTCAACGTACCGGAAGTTCTCTCGTCGTCAGTCCGCAGTTCCCGAGGTTCGTCTCAGGGGTGTTCACAAGTTGACACCCAAGGCTGCCGTGGTCCTCGATACATCGGGGTCCATGTGCGACGGGGAGACCCAGGCAAAGGCCCTGAACGTGATTGCCCAGGGGCTCCGGGCTGTTGGTCAGTTCCCTGTCGTGGCCGGTGACACACGAGCCCGCTCCAGCAAGACCGTCCAGAACCTCAAGCAGGTGACCTGGGACGGCGGCGGCGGGACGGACATGACCGTCGTCCTCGAAGCAGCAGACAAGAAGTACAAGCCCGATGTCATCGTGTTGGTGACTGACGGATATACCCCGTGGCCCTCGCAGAGGACCCGGTATCGTCTGGTCGTGGCCTGCACGACAGACGCACACGTTCCCGAGTGGGCTGTGGCTTGCCGCATCCCGAACAAGGAGTGACCAATGGACAAGCAGATCCTGACATGGACGAACCTCTGCAACATGGCGGCTCGTGTAGCCAAGCACAGACCAGATGACTACAAGGCCCTTGTCACTGGCGGAACCGACCGGTTTCTGCCGGGCTACTACACCCATGTGGCACACGACCGATCCTTTCGCATCTTTCGGGGTGCCGAGCAATCGGGCCCCATCATGGTGGAGATCTCTGGCGTGTACTCCGACAAGGGGTACTTCACAAAGATCAAGCACTCACTGACCCCGACCGCCTACCGCAAGCGGTTCTGGGACAGGTACATGCCGGTGTCATTCCCAAACGGGCTACCTCTGCGGGGTGCCAGCGAACAGTGCTTGTTCCATGCGGCGTCAGGAGGCAGACAGCAGGGAGCAGTCACGTTCAGCCAACGCCGCAAAGAGGTGGCGACATTCACGGTTCACTGCGAGGCTCAAGGATGGCTCCTGGTCAATGACACGACGGGGAGGTTGGTGCACATCCATGACTGTCGTTGCGGTGCCCCTAGCGCGGGCGAAGCCATAGAGGTCTACGCCTATGACCTGCAAGACCGCGATACCTGGCGGAACTTCCCTTGGTACCGGCAGGCCACCCTGTCTGACTCCCTGCGTGGAGTGCCGGACGGTGCAGTGACCTCACGGGGCGAGTGGCTCAAGTCCATCTGGCGGGCCTGCGAGGCAGGCCTGATGGACAAGTACAAGTGCCTGCCGCTGGCTGCCCGGATGTGGAACGCGGCCTATCGGTTCTGCCAGGCCAACGCTGACAAGCAAGCCCGGATGGTTAGCTACCCGATCGAGGCGCTGGCGACCGGGAAGGTGCCGACCCATGGAGTTCGCTGCCTACTGGAATGGAAGAACACAAGATTCGTGACCGTGGACGGCGAGCAGGAAGGCATTCCGCTCAACGCCACCGACGCCGTGCATTACCGGCTGCCGCAACTCGACATCTGGTGGGAGGGCGAATGGAACGAAGACGCAGCCTGCAACAACCCAGTGACTGTCGGCTCCACTCGAATGGATCCTCGCTTCGTCACGATGGTCCTTCCACCGCACGGCAATCCGCTGCTCTACGACAAGCCGCACTACGCAGCCCCTCACTGTAGGACTGCCCCCAGCCAGGCCCGCATGAACGGGGAGCATGTCCACAGGTCGGACGCTGTGGTGACAGTCCTGTCGGAAGACCGGCTCGTGGTGCAGTTCCTAGAGCGTGCCTACCACTCACTCACTATCTACGAGCCGTCACAACTAGACCACGTCGAGGGTCCCTACATTTGCAACCGCATGTACAACCGGAACACATGCTGGGCCGAGAGCGATACGAAGAACCATCCGCATGCGAAGTGGCGTGACCACGAAGCCCGCGTCATGGTCAAGAGCAACTTCGATGAAGCCCGGCACGGCAAGGACGGGCCATGGGCGACTTACACCCAGACCCATTCCGGGATGCCCGCTACCCCCGAGTCTGCCGTGAGCATGGTCGAAGAGGCCGCGCTCATCGACAGCCTCCCTCTCTCCTGAAAGGTCGCAATCGTTATGGAACTCACTCCTTCGGAACTCGATCCCTACGCCGTGGCAATAGGGTTCATCGTGGCCTACGTGCTCATCTGGTTCTCTGTCGGCAACGAAGGCTCATGGCTTTTCGTGTCGTCAGCCTTATGCCTGGCATTTCTGTGTTTCACGTTTGATCTCTCGGAAGCCCAACGGGCTGCCTTGCCGTTACCCAGCATGCTCGTAGCGACATGCCATTGGGGAGCGGTCTATCTCTGTCTCGTATCCCACACATAGCGAGGCCCTCATGTCTACCCGTCAGTTACCGGAACTCCACATGTATGGCTATTGCGTGGCTTGGAGGAGACGGCCTGTTGCGGAGGAACGCGATCCGAGCCGTTTACCTTTGTGGCAAATCGAGCAGTGCGACGAATACCTCAATCTTCCCGCACATTACTCGGCGCTCGAAGAGGCCATCGACCGGGCTCACCACATGAGGTCGAAAGGCCTCGATGCACGCGTTGTTGCCCTCATTACTGACCCGATGGATCGTGCCGAGGATTTTGATAGTGCACGGGCCAAAGTACGAAAGCCGCTGTGACGAATCCCCCAGCCCGCCCCATAGTCCCACGATGAGCAACGAACATGAACGGCGATATTGCGCTCTATGAAGTCCGAGTCACCGATCCTGCGGAGAACTACTTCCATCGCGGCCGCATGCGGCCCAATGGGAGGACCGCTACCTGTGTCCATCGGTTGTTTGTAGCGGCGTACTCTCGCCAGTCGGCGGAGAGTCTCGCACGCCACCACTGCTTTCGGAAACTGGGGAGGCACGTGGACGACGTCTGTGTGTACGAAGTCACGGGCAATCTCCACGACCTGGGCATGTTCGCCTACAAGACCAGGGACATGCAGGTTTTCAAGTTGAGATGCGATGCCTCGAAACCAAAGGAGGAGGAAGCATGCTGACAGCCTACGGATACTGCCGAGCCAGCACCGCAGGGCAGTCCCTGACCTTCGATGCCCAGAAGTCGGCCATCACCCGGCACTTCAAGGAGAAACTTGAGCCCGAGGGGTGGACGTTCGGCGGGTTCTTCGAGGACAAGGCGACCTCTGGTGCCAAGCCCCTGACCGAAAGGGAACAAGGGCGGGCACTGTGGGTGGCGGTGCAGCCTGGGGACTGCGTGATCTGGTCGAAACTGGACCGGGCCTTCCGCTCAGTCCGGGACGGGGCCAACACGCTGCAGTTGTTCAAGGAGAAGGACGTTGCGATTCACTCGCTCGACCTTGCCCTGGACACCAGCACGGCCCTTGGTTCGTTTGTCATGCACCTGCTGGTCCTGCTGGCTGAACTGGAGCGGGAGTGGATCCGTGGCCGCACCAGGGATGCACTCATGGCCAGGGCGGAGAAGGGCCTGCCGATCACCGTCAACATCCCGCCGGGTTGGAGGAAGGTGAAGGCTGGCCCGCATCCTGAACGCCAGGGGAAGTGGCTCTACCGATACGAGGTAGACCACAAGGAGCGGGAGTTGCTCGAAGAGATCGCAACTAGAAGGGACGCCGGGGAGAGTTACGAGAAGATCAGCAACGACCTGTTCTTCAAGGGCATCAACAGGCACAACGCACCGAGCAAGCGGAAACTCAACCGCAAGCGAGGGCAGGCTGGCCTGTACTCCCCCTGGTTCCTGACGCTGGCGATGAAGTGCCGGGAGCGTGGCTACCCGCTCGTTGCGAGGGTACAGTCCCCCACAAATGCATAAACTAGGCCACACCAAACACAGACTGGAGATACTCGCAATGCGACTGATTTTTGAGGTGCTGAAGTTCGTTCTGTGCCTAATCATCTTGTGTCTTATGTGGTTACCTATTCTCGCAGGGGTTGTATACCTCGCCGCAGCTGCTTGGATTGTTCTCGCCCAAGACCCGCCAATTGAGGAGGCCAATTTTCAGTGGCTGTCTCGGCTCACAGCTGCCAACATCGATTCAGCACGACTGGTTGCAAAATGCTGGCTCGGATTTCTTGGACTCGCGTTTTTCGGGGCGATTTGTGAACTGATCCAGTTTCTTTTCTCATCTGCTTTCCCCCCTACGCCTGCCACGGCCGTGCATGCGCCGCCCAGTGCCAAAAAGCGCACCAATGGAGCCACAATGGCAGGCTTTTGGCTCGGCATGGCGTCAATCTTCATCTACCCCCTTGGCATCATCCCGCTACTGGGAATCATCTTTTCCTGTGTCGGCATGGCAACCTTTGATGAGTCGATCCATAAGAACCGCTGGATGGCGGGGATCGGCCTGGCCTTGAGCCTCATCTACATGCTGATGAATGCGATCATGAACGGGCATTTCGATCGAGTCTAGAATTCACGCAGATCCAGACACCGCCTGCCACGCCCGCCACTGACTGGCTGCAGGACCCAGACCATGGTTGTCCGGGCTTGTGACTAATCTTGTCGCTCGTCCGGCAGGTGTTTCCCATCGATTGCACTGCGCACCGCAAGTCGTCTAGGCTTCACGGCCGCCCTTTAGAGGGGCATCCCAACCCGGCTCCATAGGTTCCGATCATGTTCGAGCAGGCCTTCAACAACATCGACAACGAACTCCGCAAGGAGGCTGGTTGCGCGTCGGAACTGGACTACACCGAACAGACCTCCTGGCTTCTCTTCCTGAAGTACCTTGACGATCTGGAGCGGGACAGGGCCGACGAAGCCGCCCTCTCCGGCAAGAAATACGCCTTCATCATCGACAAGCCCTACCGGTGGGAGAAATGGGCCGCGCCCAAGGGCAAGGACGGCCAGATCGACCACAACGTCACCCTCACCGGCGACGACCTGATCGACTTCGTCAACGACAAACTCTTCCCCTACCTCGAAGGCTTTCGGGAGCGGGCCAGCGACTCCCAGACGATCGAATACAAGATCGGTGAGATCTTCTCGGAGATAAAAAACAAGTTCGCCTCCGGCTACACCCTCCGCGACATCATTGAGGTGATCGACGGGCTGCGGTTCCGGTCGCAGGCGGAAAAGCACGAACTCAGTCACCTCTACGAAGCCAAGATCAAGCGGATGGGGAACGCTGGCCGTAACGGCGGCGAATACTACACGCCCCGCCCCCTGATTCGCGCCATGATCCAAGTCATTCAGCCCACCGTCGGGGAGACGATCTACGATCCGGCTTGCGGGTCGGGTGGCTTTCTCTGCGAATCGTTCGACTTCCTCAAGGCCAAAAAGGGGCTGTCCACCAAGGACGCGAAGACCCTCCAAGAAAAGACCTTCTTCGGCAAGGAGAAAAAAAGTCTCGCCTATGTCATCGGGATCATGAACATGATCCTGCATGGGATCGAAGCCCCGAACATCGTCCGCACCAATACGCTCACGGAGAATCTGGCCGACGTACAGGAGCGGGATCGGTTTGACATCATCCTTGCCAATCCTCCCTTCGGCGGTGGTGAACGGAAGGAGATCCAGCAGAACTTCCCGATCCGGTCGGGGGAGACTGCCTTCCTGTTCCTCCAGCACTTCATCAAGTTGCTGAAGGCCGGGGGCCGCGCGGCGGTGGTCATCAAGAACACCTTCCTCTCCAACACTGACAACGCATCGGTAGCCCTGCGGCAGGAATTGCTCCAATCCTGCGACCTCCACACCATCCTCGACTGCCCATCGGGGACGTTTCAGGGGGCCGGTGTGAAGACGGTAGTCCTCTTCTTTGAGAAGGGAACAGAAACCAAGAAGATCTGGTACTACCAACTCAACCCCGGTCGAAACATGGGGAAGACCAATCCCCTGAACGACGATGACCTCAAGGAATTCGTCACCCTCCAAAAGAAGAAGGCCGACTCCGACAAGTCATGGACGGTCGACGTTGACGATGTGGATACCTCGACATGGGACTTGTCGGTGAAGAATCCCAACGGACAGGAAGAGGTTGTCTACCGAAGCCCCGCCGACATTCTGGATGAGATTGCGGAACTTGACCGGGAGAGCGCAGCCATCCTTGAGAAGATCAGGGGGTTGCTGTGAAGAAACGGTGGCCGGAAAAGCCCCTTGGCGACGTCTGTTGCATTGAGCGCAAGCAGGCCCGCCACAAGGGGATTCCGTATGTCGGACTCGAACACATAGAGAGTGGGACTGGCAAATTCGTAGGAACCCTTTCACCAGCCTCGGTGAAGAGCAACACCTTTGCTTTTACCGCAGGAAGCGTTCTGTTTGGCCGTCTTCGTCCGTATCTGAAAAAGGTCTTGCTTCCTACGTTTGCAGGTCACTGCTCAACGGAAATCTTCCCGCTCCGACCTTCTGAGGTGTTGGCTTCCGAATACCTCGTCTATTGGCTACTCCAAGACTCCGTCATCGATGCAATAAACGGCACCTGCACTGGTGCGCGTATGCCGCGGGCAAACATGGATGCGGTGATGGACTTCGCCATCCCCGTCCCGCCCCTCCACGAACAACGCCGCATCGTCGCAATCCTCGACGAAGCGTTTGAAGGTGTCGCCGCCGCGAAAGCCAATACGGAGAACAATCTGCGTAATGCGAAAGAGGTGTTTCACAGCCGGCTTGCGTCACTCTTCGACGGGCAAGGCGAGGGGTGGATGCCGTCAGCACTTGAATCACTGGTAACGAAGGACTGCACTTTGTCCTACGGAATTGTTCAGCCCGGAGACGAAGTGCCGGAAGGCTTACCCGTTGTTCGACCTGTTGACCTGAAAGAAGCCGTGGTTGGCCTTTCCGGTGTTAAGCGCATAGATCCGTCCAAGGCTATGGCTTATCGCAGGACTGTATTGCAGGGGGGGGAGGTATTGCTTTGCGTGCGAGGAACGACCGGCACTGTCTCGCTTGCCGCCAGCGAACTTGCGGGGGCGAATGTTACGCGCGGCATAGTCCCGATTCGGTTTGATAAAGGGATTCTCGAAACACGTTTTGGGCTGTTTGCAATGCGATCGCCCTGTGTGCAGGCCCAAATACAGGCAAAGACGACGGGTACTGCACTGAAGCAAATAAATATCGGAGAACTGCGCAGAGTGCGGCTGCGGCATCCACCCGTACAAGAACAAACAAGCCTCGCCGTCTCGCTGAGTGCAGTTGAATCCCACACACTGCAAGCAGCGTCATTGTGTGCGGCGAAACTTACCGCCCTCGACGAACTCAAGGCCTCCCTCCTCCACCAAGCCTTCACCGGCCAACTGTAGGCGGCCATGAACGAAGCCGAAACCAGAGCCGAACATATTGACCCCGCCATCAAGGCAGCGGGCTGGGGAGATGTTGCCGGCTCCCGGGTGCAGCGGGAGTTTCAGATCGCTCCCGGTCGGCTCGAGGGGCATGGCCGGCGGGCGAGGACAGAGATCGCCGACTATGTCCTCGTCTACAAGAACACCAAGTTGGCCGTCATTGAAGCCAAGGCGTGGGCCAAGCCGCTCACCGAAGGCGTCGGGCAGGCCAAGCAGTACGCCGAGAAGATGTCGATCCGATTCTCCTACGCCACCAACGGGCAGGGCGTGTACGAGATCGACATGGAGACGGGGGCCGAGGCCGAGGTCGCCGGCTTCCCATCGCCTGAACAACTCTGGCACCGCACATTCGCCGAGGAGAACCGCTGGCGAGATGAGTTCGCCGCCATCCCCTACGAAGACAAAGGCGGTTCCCACTCGAGCCGCTACTACCAAGACACGGCCATCAGCCGGGTGCTGGAGGCCATAGCAGAGGGCCAGAACCGCATCCTGCTTACGCTCGCCACCGGGACAGGCAAGACGTTCATCGCCTTCCAGATCGCTTGGAAACTCTTCCAGAGCCGATGGTCGCTAGCTGGGGATGCCAGCCGCCGCCCCCGCATCCTCTTCCTTGCAGACCGCAACATTCTCGCCAATCAGGCATTCACTGCGTTTTCAGCCTTCCCAGAAGACGCTCTGGTGAGAATCAGCCCTGCCGACATCACCAAGAAGGGGCGTGTGCCAAAGAACGGCAGCATCTTCTTCACCATCTTCCAGACGTTCATGTCGGGGCCGCCAAAGGACGGCCAGCCGTCGCCTTATTTCGGTGAGTACCCCAAGGACTTCTTCGACTTCATCATCATCGATGAGTGCCACCGGGGCGGCGCCAGTGACGAAAGCACTTGGAGGGCCATCCTCGAATACTTCTCCCCGGCGGTGCAGTTGGGCCTGACGGCCACCCCCAAGCGCAAGGACAACGCTGACACCTACGCCTACTTCGGCGAGCCGGTCTACGTCTACAGCCTCAAGCAGGGCATCAACGACGGCTTCCTCACCCCGTTCCGCCTCAAGCAGATCTCGACCACCCTGGACGAGTACGTCTACACCGCCGATGACGAGGTCATCCAGGGCGAGGTCGAAGAGGGCAAGCGGTACGGGGAGCCGGAGTTCAACCGCGTCATCGAAATCAAGGCCCGCGAAGAGTACCGGGTCAAGCTCTTCATGGGGATGATCGACCAGTCGGAGAAGACCCTGGTGTTCTGCGCTACGCAGGATCACGCCCTCGCAGTGCGCGACCTGATCAACCAGAACAAGACCAGCACCAATCCCAACTATTGCGTTCGGGTGACGGCCAATGATGGTGAGATTGGCGATAAGCACCTCCGGGCCTTCCAAGACAATGAAAAGACGATCCCCACCATCCTGACCACCTCGCAGAAACTCTCCACCGGGGTCGATGCCCGCAATGTCCGCAACATCATCCTGATGCGGCCAGTGAACTCCATGATTGAGTTCAAGCAGATCATTGGTCGCGGGACGCGGCTGTTCGACGGCAAGGACTACTTCACCATCTACGACTTCGTGAAGGCTCACGAACACTTCAACGACCCGGAATGGGACGGAGAGCCGGAGCCGCCGGAGCCGATTGTCATCGATGGCGAATGGATCACAGACGAGGAAGGGGTGAGGAAGCCGCGCGACCGAAGGCCAAGGGAGGGCGATGCCGAGCCCCGTCCGGAAAAAATCAAGGTCAGGCTCGCCGACGGCAAGGTGCGGACCATTCAGTGCATGGTGGCAACCAGTTTCTGGAGCGCCGACGGCAGACCCATGTCATCGGCCCAGTTCCTCGAAAGCCTGTTCGGCGCCTTACCCGATTTCTTTGCGGACGAGAATGAACTACGACGAATCTGGGGGGATCCCGAGACCCGTCGATCCCTGCTGGCCCAACTGGAGGCAAAGGGTTTCAGCCGCGATCACATGGCGGAAATGCAACGGATCATTGCGGCAGAAAAGAGCGACCTCTTCGACGTGCTCGCGTTTGTAGCTTTTGCCCTGCCGCCGGTGACTCGGCAGTTGCGTGCCGAACATGCCAGGGAGGAGATCCAGGGCCTAGGGGCCAAACGCCGGGCCTTCGTCGAGTTCGTGCTCGGACAGTACGTCGCCGAGGGAGTCGAAGAACTCGACCCCGAGAAACTCCCCGAACTGCTGCGTCTCAAATATCGAGGTGCAATCGCGGACGCGATCGCCGACCTGGGCCCGCCGGACGAGATCCGTCGTTTGTTCGCCGAGTTCCAGAAGCACCTCTATCAGGAAGCAGCTTGATCGTCTTGGCGTAGCCTCGGTCTGGCCCGTTTCGGTGAACTCGCCGCCGTAGACAAGGCATGAAAGCGACCCGCCGCTTGGGACGGCCCAGGTTCGCGCGACCGGCAACGGATTCGTCCGCCCCACAGCAAATCCAGATCCCCCATTCACCACGATCCGCTCGCCGCCGCGTGCCCTGCCTGCTCGGACCGATGTCATCTGTCTTCACTGCCGTCGAAGACTAGTTGTGTCCCACTACAAGAACTGGATTATGGAGCCTGTCACTGCTGCAGAGCGAACACGTTTGGCAACAGCGCGCCTCATCGCCGCCATCTATCCGCCTGCTTCGACGCCGTGGACGATCCTCACAGAGGAGGGATTTTCCAATGAGCTCCAAAGTGGGATTTACAACATCCACCTAACGCGGTTCTGTTCCCGTCTCCTTTTCTTTTGGTACGAAATCATCGCCGCGGAAATCTCGCCTTGGGCGGCGTATGCCATCTTTCGTGAGCATGGCCTCGGTAGTGATGAAGATACACCGTCTGTCGCGGATGTTTGTGGCTTGACGGACAGTGAGTACGTCCGGCTTCGCGAACAATGGCTGGCTCGGCTGACGTCGGATCGAAACAGAAGGTTATTGAGCCGCTTCGCAGGGATTGCAGCCCTAGAGATGTATGACGCTGACTGCCTACGGGTGGAGGAGCCTGCGGCGATTCCCCCTTCCGAGGACCCTGCAACCGCTTGGGTCCCGGAAAGCAAGCAGCCCAGAGGCAATCTCTATGCTGTTGAACAGGCTGCCTTTGAGTTTGCAGCCGAGCATCCGGAGGGCAGTTATCGCACCACGATCGCGCGGGTTTTGATCGGCTCCCCTTCCAAGACGGTGACTCATTTGCGAGATCACCGACTTTATGGGCGATTCAGCTGCCTATCACGGCAGGTCGTCATGTTCATCTTGGACAACATGATCGATACCGGTCGGCTGCGAGTGCTAGAAGAGCCTGCCGGGTATGACATGAGTGATTGGTAGCTCTCATCTCAAGACCTTCTGCCATTAGGCGTGAGGAAGCACGGCACCCCATGTCGCTCACGGCTTTGCTGGCCCGATTCATCCGCCATGGAGACACCTGGTATGCGAGACGCTCGTCCCGACTTGTCCCACGGATGAAACCCCTACCCCAGGAGTTCCTTGAGCACGGCTCGCTGGGCTGCCGACAGGAGGGCCAATCGCTGCACGAGAGCCGCAAACTCGCCAGCCGTAGGGGAGGCGGCCTTTTCGGCGTTAGACTGGTCTTCAGGGCCACTTTTAGGGCCACGGGCTGAAGCACCCCCCGTCTTTCTCGATGATTTTTCGATAGTTGCAGTCCTACTCGGGGAGCTGAACTCTCTTTCGTACGATACCGCACGAAGCCGTAGGAGGTCGCAAGTCCTTCTGCGGCTTGTGTTTTTGGCAGCGACCAGATTTTTCGGTGCGAGACCCTGCGGCCTCCTGCGAGCAAGAACTGCGTCGGATTCTGCGTCGCTTTCTGCGTCGCTTTTTAGACCGAACACTTACGGGATCTTAGGGTGGCCATGGCTGTCTTGGTTCAGCGTGAACTGGAATCGCGAGGGCAAGGCGTAAGGGAACACCGTGCGGCTCCATGCCGCTTGAGTCGCGGCCTCCGGCCGCGAAGGTTTATCGCATAGGTGCCGATCCCGAAGG
>Ga0315903_10001854_pt1 | contig 31977 bp, 26 predicted proteins | sample LakEriMetagenome_7_FD_203524 | JGI IMG/M metagenome (GOLD analysis project Ga0315903, IMG submission 203524) | Freshwater fungal communities from buoy surface, Lake Erie, Ohio, United States - Buoy 2 MA119 | ecosystem: Environmental > Aquatic > Freshwater > Lake | place: USA: Lake Erie, Ohio...
GAACTTTGCCAGCACCACCGCACAAGACTATGAGTGGTCGGTGAACAAAATCCACAGTGATGGTTTTGACATTTACATCTCTGATTTTGAACATTTGGGGGTTTACGGTTGCCGCATCTTGGTGCCAGGCATGTCCGAGATTTACCCGGTGGACGATCTGGATTTTGAAAACAACAGCATTGCCAACCCGATGCGTGAGGCGATCCTCAATTTGACGGACTTGGACGATGAGGAGTGCGCTGATTTGCTGGCCAGCCTGAACGAGTCCAGTCTGGCCGACCAGCGTCCGGTGGCGGCGGTGATTGGCATGGTGGCCGATGCCGGGTCATTTTGGGCCGATTTGCGGGTGGGCGAGTTGAAGACCTTGTTAGCCCTGGCCTCGGGCAACGAAGAGTCAACCTTGGAAGGTTGCGAGTGGATTCGCCACTTTGACCAAATTTCGCCCCAGCGCCGAGCCGTCTATGCCTGTGTCGAGACCTTGATTCAATTGTCGGACGGCGGTAACACTGGTCCTTATTTGACCTCGTTGCGTCAACTGTATGGGGCAGCGGCCTTGTTGCAGGCGCAAGCATTGATTGCCCAAACCGACCGTTTTATGGGCATTTCGGCCCCCGGTCTGACCATGGATGGCTGCGCCATGCACCAGAAATTGCTGGCCGCCTATGGCAAGGTTCAAGCGCTTAAAGCGAATCCTTTCAAGCACTGATTCACTGTTGATCTTTGACCCGAAAGCCAGTGGACCTCTGGCTTTTTTAAAGGGCTAATTTTTAAATGCCCAAGCTGTGCAGTTGCACCAAGCCTTTGGGGGTCTGGAGTGTGGCAGTCAGCCGGGCAGGGCCGGTGAGGGTGCTGATGTCACCCAAGCCGATGGCTTCGCAGGCGGCTTGTAACTTGGGGCCGCTGGGGTGGCTGATTTCCAGGCTTTGCAAGGTCACGCCCGAGCGTGGCAAGCTGTTGCGAGGGTGTAAGCGCAAGGGGTCGGTGGCATCGGGCTTGCCCCATTGAATCAGGGTGGGCAAGCAACCATTGAACAAACGTTCCCCGTCTTCACGCACCGTGATCTGCCAGTTCAGCGTGCCTTTACCCGACTTGCGACTGGCGTGCACCACCTGGCCGCGTTCTATGCCTTGGGTGCGCAAAAGATGCCGGGCCGCCTTGATGTCGTCCGTGCTGGCCACAAAGTGAATCAAGCTGGGTTGGGCGGCAACGGATTTTTGCAGGGCAGGGTCGTCCATGTCAAACCAGCGAGTGACTTGCAGGCGCTTGGGGATGATGGCCGCCGGGTTGATGGCGATGATTTCAAAATAAGCCAAGGGGAATTTGGGCGACGCGATTTTGAACAAACGGTTGTGGGTGCCGTATTTTTCGTGCTCGCCACCGGGTCCGGGCGTGATGCCCAGGGTCTCTTCGCACCATTGCACGCCGGCTTCCAGAGTCGAGGCCATCACCACGAGGTGATCAATTTGAGTTTTCATAGTCCTAGGGTTTGGGTTTTGCTGGAGCATAACGGATGGACCGCGCACTATTTAAAGACATGAACCCCTACAAAGGCGGTGCACTTCCCCATGCGTTTCACCTAAATGTGCATACAAGCCGTGCCCAAGGTCTGCGCCTGCGACAATCACGACCATTACAAATGGGGTGTTTTATGTTGATTGATGCAGATGAATGCCAATTGGTCTTGGTAGATTTTCAGGCGCGCCTGAAACCCGCCATGTTGGACGCTGATGCCGTGTGGGCCAATGCCGCCAAGTTAGCGACGCTTGCCAAAACATTGGCGTTGCCGATTTGGGGGACTGAGCAAAATCCTTCACGGCTGGGTGAAATGCCTCCAGAAATCCGCAGCCACTGCCGCCAAGTGCTGGCCAAAATGCAGTTCAGCGCGGTAGAAGAGGGCTTGGGCGAGTGGTTGCAACCCGCTCCCTCTCAAGCCCCTCGGGGCAATGCCCGCAGCTTGCCGCGCCATTTGCAAAAACCCCAACCGGGTGCCGAGGAGCGCAAAACCATTGTGCTTGCCGGTTGCGAGGCGCATATTTGCCTGATGCAAACCGCACTGGACTTGCTAGAAGACGAGTTTGAGGTCTGGGTAGTGACCGATGCCTGCAGTTCGCGCACCGAACGCAACCGCGATGCCGCCTATGACCGTTTGGCCGGAGCAGGGGCCGAGCTGGTCACTGCCGAAATGGTGGCTTTTGAATGGGTTCGCAGCGCCGAGCACCCCGAGTTCAAGTTGCTGCAAAGCTTGTTTAAGTGAGCTTTGAAACTCGAAACTTCGGCCCCCGCAGATTTCCTGGACCTTAATTAACCCTTGTGACCAGTTATTTATCTTTCTTCGTATGTCATACCCGGCCTGACCGGGTATCCATCAAAACCAAAGTCATGGACCCCCGATCAGGTCGGGGGTGACAGGCACTAAGTCATGGCCCCCCGATCAGGTCGGGGGTGACAGGCACGAAGTCATGGACCCCCGATCAGGTCGGGGGTGACAGGTTCAGGGTCTTAAGTAAAGCAAATTTGTCATACCCGGCCCGACCGGGTATCCATCGAGGCCATGGGCATGGACCCCCGATCAGGTCGGGGGTGACGGGTTTGGTTTGGTTGCGTCAGATCTGTATTGAACTGAGTAAGAGGACAGCGATTAGTTGGCATGCTGATTTTCTTGCAATGCCCTAGGCCTATTGCTTAAAGTCAGCTTATTGCAAGTCCCTTGTTCATAATTATGAATTCAGAAGAGTCGGCAGCCTGATATCGGCTTGCCCCCTCCGATTGTTTTTAAAAGACTATTTTCAGGAGACTTTCATGGGCAGCTACGCTGAATTTCACGCACGTTCCATTAACGACCGTGACGCTTTCTGGGCTGAGCAGGCCCAGTTGGTGGACTGGAAAGTCCAGCCAAAACAAATTTGTGATTACAGCAATCCGCCTTTTGCCAAGTGGTTTGTGGGGGGTGTGACCAACTTGTGCCACAACGCCGTGGACCGACATTTGGCGACCCGGGGCGACCAGTCGGCCTTGATTTTTGTCTCGACTGAAACCGATCAGGAAAAAATTTACACCTACCGCGACCTGCACGCCGAAGTGCAGCGCATGGCCGCTATCTTGCAAGACTTGGGCGTGGGCAAAGGCGATCGCGTGTTGATTTACATGCCCATGATTGCTGAGGCAGCATTTGCCATGTTGGCTTGCGCCCGTCTGGGGGCCATCCATTCGGTGGTATTCGGTGGCTTCGCCTCGCATTCTTTGGCCACCCGCATCGAAGACGCTTCGCCCAAAGTGATTGTCAGTGCCGACGCTGGCTCGCGCGGTGGCAAGGTCGTGCCCTACAAGCCTTTACTCGACGAAGCCATCCAGCTCTCTGCGCACAAACCACCCCATGTGGTCATGGTGGACCGCAAGTTGGCGGCATTTACGCCTGTGGCCGGTCGCGATGTGGATTACGCCACCGAGCGTGCCAAACACATGGACACTGTGGTGCCTTGCGAGTGGGTGGAGTCCACGCACCCGAGCTACACGCTCTACACCTCCGGCACAACAGGCAAGCCCAAGGGCGTGCAACGCGACACAGGGGGTTACACCGTGGCGCTGGCCTCCAGCCTGCCGAACATTTTTCAGGGCAAACCCGGCGGTACCTATTTCTGCACCAGCGACATTGGTTGGGTCGTGGGGCACAGTTACATCATTTATGGTCCGTTGATCGGTGGCATGGCCACCATCTTGTATGAGGGCTTACCCATTCGCCCAGATGGCGGCATCTGGTGGAGCCTGGTCGAAAAGTACAAGGTCAACGTGATGTTCAGCGCCCCCACGGCCATTCGGGTGCTCAAAAAGCAAGACCCGGCCTTGCTGACCAAATACGATTTATCCAGCCTGCAAGCGCTGTTTTTGGCGGGCGAACCCTTAGACGAGCCTACGGCCAAGTGGATTTCTGAGGGCCTGAACGGCAAAGCCATCATTGACAACTATTGGCAAACCGAAACCGGCTGGCCGATTCTGACCATTTGCAACGGCGTCGAAAAGGCCCAAAGCAAGTTTGGCTCGCCCGGCAAGGCCGTGTATGGCTACAACGTGAAACTGGTGGACGACCAGACCGGCGAAGAGTTGACCGGGGCCAACCAAAAGGGCGTGTTGACCATTGAGGGGCCGCTGCCCCCGGGCAATCTGCAAACCGTTTGGGGCGATGACGAGCGCTTTGTCAAAACCTATTGGAAAACCGTGCCCGGCAAGCTGGTTTACAGCACCTTCGACTGGGCGGTGCGTGACGAGGATGGGTATTTCTTCATTTTGGGCCGCACCGACGATGTCATCAACGTGGCCGGTCACCGCTTGGGGACCCGTGAAATCGAAGAGAGCATTTCCAGCCACCCCAACATCGCCGAAGTGGCCGTGGTGGGGGTGGCGGACCAGCTCAAGGGGCAGGTGGCCATGGCTTTTGCCATTGTCAAAGACACGTCGGGCCTGACCGATTTGGCCGCCCGCCTGAAGCTCGAGGGCGAGGTGATGAAGGTGGTGGACTCGCAATTGGGGGCGGTGGCCAGGCCATCGCGCGTGTTGTTTGTCACGGCTTTGCCCAAAACCCGCAGTGGCAAGTTGCTGCGCCGTGCCATCCAGGCCGTGGCAGAAGGCCGTGACCCAGGGGATCTGACCACCATGGACGATCCGGCCGCTTTGCAGCAGATCGTGGACCAAGTCAAAGCCTGATGCACCGAGGCCCCGCCCAGGCGGGGCTTTTTTTATGGGCGTTAAAGCGCATGAATTGCGCGCTGTGTAAGTTTCGTATCGGTTGAGTCGTGGCACAATACGCCGGTTACTCAGGCCCTTCCCATGCCACAGTCGCATCCGCCAAACGGTTCAGCCGTGTCGCGGAAGGTATAAATCAACCAACTAATGTTTCCCAGAGGGAAACGGAGGTCAGCGAAATATGAGCGAGACTAATTCCGTCTACGCCGCCTACTCAGGCAATACCCACCTTTTCGGAGGCAACGGTCCCTACGTCGAAGAGATGTACGAGAACTACCTTGCCAATCCCGGTAGCGTTCCTGATTCCTGGCGCGATTACTTCGACGCACTGCAACATGTCCCCGCTGTCGATGGCTCCAACGCCAAAGATGTCCCCCACTTGCCCGTTATCAACGCCTTTGCTGAGCGCGCCAAAGCTGGCGGCACCAAAGTGGTCATGGCCAGCGAAAACGTCGAAATGGGCCGCAAGCGCACTGCCGTGCAGCAGCTCATTGCCGCCTACCGCAACGTGGGCCAGCGTTGGGCCGATTTGGACCCGCTGAAGCGCACCGAACGCCCCAATATTCCCGACCTTGACCCCGCTTTTTACGGGTTCACCGACGCTGACCAAGAAACCGTGTTCGACACCAGCAACACGTTTTTTGGCAAAAACAACATGTCTTTGCGCGAATTGATGAACGCGCTGCGCGAAACCTATTGCAGCACGCTGGGTGCCGAGTACATGTACACCTCGGAGCAGGCCGAAAAGCGCTGGTGGCAACAAAAGCTCGAGAGCATCCGCAGCAAGCCCAACTTTGGCACCGAAAAGAAAAAACAGATCCTTGACCGCCTGACGGCTGCTGAGGGACTAGAGCGTTATTTGCACACCAAATACGTTGGCCAAAAGCGTTTCTCCCTGGAAGGCGGAGAGAGTTTCATTGCCGCCATGGACGAGTTGATTCAGTCCGCTGGCGCGCAAGGGGTGCAAGAAGTCGTGATCGGCATGGCCCACCGTGGCCGCTTGAACGTGTTGGTCAACACCATGGGCAAGTTGCCCGCCGACCTGTTTGCCGAGTTTGACCACACCGCACCAGAGCATTTGCCTGCGGGTGACGTGAAGTACCACCAGGGTTTCAGCTCAGATGTGAACACTGCAGGGGGTCCTGTCCACCTGTCGCTGGCGTTCAACCCCTCGCACCTTGAAATTGTGAACCCCGTGGTTGAGGGCTCGGTGCGCGCTCGCATGGACCGCCGCGACGACCCGTTGGGTAAACAAGTGTTGCCAGTGCTGGTACACGGCGATTCGGCCTTTGGTGGCCAAGGCGTGAACCAAGAAACCCTGGCGCTGGCCCAAACCCGTGGTTATTCCACGGGCGGCACTGTTCACATCATCATCAACAACCAGATTGGTTTCACCACTTCGGACCCCCGCGACATGCGTTCCAGCGTGTTTTGCACCGACATCGTCAAGATGGTCGAGGCACCGGTGTTACACGTCAACGGTGACGACCCAGAGTCCGTGGTGTTGGCGACCCAGTTGGCGTTGGATTACCGAATGACATTCCGCAAAGATGTGGTGCTGGACGTGGTGTGCTTCCGCAAATTGGGGCACAACGAGCAAGACACACCTGCTCTAACCCAGCCTCTGATGTACAAAAAGATTGCCACTCACCCTGGTACCCGCAAGCTGTTTGCTGACAAATTAACGGCGCAAGGTCTGGGTGAGTCGCTGGGCGACGACATGGCCAAGGCCTACCGCGCTGCTCTGGATGCGGGCAAGAACACCACTGAACCTGTGTTGACCAATTTCAAGACCAAGTTCACTGTGGACTGGGCCCCTTTCATGGGCAAAAAGTGGACGGACGCTGGCGATACCTCTATTCCCTTGGCTGATTGGAAGCGCTTAGCCGAGCGGATTTCGACCATTCCCGAATCGGTCACGCCGCACCAGTTGGTCAAAAAAGTCTATGACGACCGCGCAGCCATGGGCCGTGGCGACACCCCTGTGGATTGGGGCATGGGCGAACACATGGCCTTTGCATCCTTGGTGGCCAGTGGTTACCCGGTGCGTTTGTCGGGCGAAGACTGTGGCCGTGGCACCTTCACCCACCGCCATGCTGTGATCCATGACCAAAAGCGTGAAAAATGGGATACCGGCACTTATGTCGCCTTGCAAAACGTGTCTGACAAACAAGCGCCATTTGTTGTGATCGACTCGATCTTGTCTGAAGAAGCGGTGCTGGGCTTTGAATACGGCTATGCCTCCAATGATCCCAACACCCTGGTGATTTGGGAAGCCCAGTTTGGTGACTTTGCCAATGGAGCCCAGGTTGTGATTGACCAGTTCATTGCCTCCGGAGAAGTCAAGTGGGGCCGTGTCAACGGCTTGACCTTGATGCTGCCGCACGGCTACGAAGGGCAGGGCCCTGAGCACAGCTCGGCCCGTGTGGAGCGCTTCATGCAATTGGCGGCCGACACCAACATGCAGATCGTGCAGCCCACCACGGCCAGCCAGATCTTCCATGTGTTGCGTCGTCAGATGGTGCGTGACCTGCGCAAGCCTTTGGTCATCTTCACGCCCAAATCGCTGTTGCGTAACAAAGACGCGACCTCGCCGGTGTCAGAGTTCACCAAGGGCAGTTTCCAGACCGTGATTCCCGAAAACAAGGCGCTCAAGGCAGACAAGGTCAAGCGCGTCATCGCTTGCTCGGGCAAGGTTTATTACGACCTGGTCAAGCAGCGCGAAGCCAAGGGTTCCGAGGACGTGGCCATTGTGCGTTTGGAGCAGCTCTATCCGTTCCCGCACAAGGCCTTTGCCGCCGAGATCAAAAAGTACCCCAACGCCACCGATGTGGTTTGGTGCCAAGACGAGCCACAAAACCAGGGGGCTTGGTTCTTTATTCAGCACAACATCCACGAGAACATGCTTGAGGGTCAAAAGTTGGGCTATGCCGGTCGCGCAGCGTCCGCTTCCCCAGCGGTAGGTTATTCACACCTGCACCAAGACCAACAAAAAGCATTGATCGAAGCGGCTTTTGCGAAGCTCAAGGGCTTCGTGCTGACCAAATAAACCCACCGAATAACCTTGCGTTTAACCTTTAAAGAGAATTCAAAATGGCTATCGTAGAAGTCAAAGTTCCTCAGCTGTCCGAGTCAGTGGCGGAAGCCACCATGCTGAAGTGGAAGAAAAAAGTGGGCGAGTTAGTCGCTGCCGATGAAATCCTGATCGAAATCGAGACCGATAAAGTGGTGCTCGAAGTGCCCGCACCCTCTGCTGGCGTGATCACCGAAATCTTGGTGGGTGACGGGGGCACCGTCGCAGCGGAGCAATTGATTGCCCGCATCGATACCGACGCCAAAGTCGGCTCGACGGCCGGTGCTGCGCCTGTTGCAGCCTCGGCCGTGGCTGCGCCAGCAGTTGCGGCACCTTTGGCCACACCTGTAGCCGCTGCAGCCGTTTCTGGCGGTGCCATGGCCGGTGTGGCTATGCCTGCGGCTGCCAAATTGATGGCGGACAACAACCTGGCCTCAGGCTCGGTGGCCGGTACCGGCAAAGACGGCCGTGTGACCAAGGGCGATGTGCTGTCGGCCGTGGCTGGGGGTGTTAAATCCACGGCGGCGGTCATTCCGACAGGCGCCCCCACCAAGTCATTGCCTCAGGTTTCAGCCCCTGCTGTCAACTTGGGCGACCGCCCGGAACAGCGCGTGCCGATGACCCGTTTGCGTGCCCGTGTGGCCGAGCGTTTGCTGCAATCGCAATCCACCAACGCGATTTTGACCACCTTCAACGAGATCAACATGGCCCCGGTCATGGACATGCGCAAGCGCATGCAAGATCGTTTCGAGAAGGAACACGGCGTCAAGCTGGGCTTCATGAGTTTCTTTGTCAAGGCCGCAGTCCATGCCTTGAAGAAGTTCCCCGTGTTGAACGCTTCGGTCGATGGCAACGACATCGTTTACCACGGCTATTTCGACATCGGTATCGCGGTGGGTTCACCCCGTGGTTTGGTGGTGCCTATTTTGCGCAACGCCGACCAGATGAGCTTTGCCGACATCGAGAAAAAGATCGCTGAATTCGGCCAGAAAGCCAAAGACGGCAAGCTGGGCATCGAAGAAATGACCGGTGGCACCTTCTCCATCAGCAATGGCGGTACTTTTGGTTCCATGATGTCGACCCCGATCATCAACCCACCCCAGTCGGCCATTTTGGGCGTGCACGCGACCAAAGACCGCGCCATGGTGGAAAACGGCCAAGTGGTGGTTCGCCCCATGAACTATTTCGCTATGTCGTATGACCACCGCATCATCGACGGCCGCGAAGCCGTGTTGGGCTTGGTGGCCATGAAGGAAGCGCTGGAAGATCCAGCCCGCTTGCTGTTCGACATCTGATTGAACTGAACCCGCAATGCCCCCTTTTTGGGGGCGTTGCCCTTTAAGAAGACAAATACCATGAGCAAACAATTCGACGTCGTTGTCATCGGCGGTGGCCCCGGTGGCTACATCGCGGCCATTCGCGCGGCACAACTCGGTTTTCAGGTCGCCTGCATTGACGAATGGAAAAACGCGGCGGGTGGCCCGGCCCCCGGCGGTACGTGTACCAATGTGGGCTGCATCCCGTCCAAAGCCTTGCTGCAGTCCAGCGAGCACTTTGACCACGCCAACCACCACTTCGCTGAACACGGTATCAGTGCCAAAGACGTGAAAATGGATGTGGCCACCATGATTGGCCGTAAAGACACCGTGGTGAAGCAAAACAACGACGGTATCTTGTATCTGTTGAAAAAAAACAAGGTGACTTTTTTCCATGGTCGCGGCAGCTTTGTCGGCCAAACCGACGGTGCTTACGAGATCAAGGTGGCCGGTAAGACCGAAGAGTCCATCTCCGGCAAGCAGATCATCATTGCCACGGGCTCCAACGCCCGCGCCTTGCCCGGCACCCCGTTTGACGAAGTGAATGTGTTATCCAACGACGGCGCTTTGCGTTTGGGTTCTGTGCCGAAAAAATTGGCCCTGATTGGTTCCGGTGTCATTGGCTTGGAAATGGGCTCTGTTTGGCGTCGTTTGGGATCCGAGGTCACTATTTTGGAAGGCTTGCCCACATTTTTGGGCGCGGTGGACGAGCAAATCGCCAAAGAAGCCAAAAAGGCGTTTGACAAGCAGGGCTTGAAGATTGAGCTGGGCGTGAAGGTTGGCGAAATCGTTAACGGCAAAAAGGGCGTGACGGTCAACTACACAACAGCCAAAGGTGAAGCCTTGGCTCTTGAAGTGGACAAACTGATCATTTCCATTGGCCGCGTGCCCAACACCATCGGCTTGAACACCGAGGCGGTGGGTTTGCAACTGGATGAGCGCGGCGCGATTGTGGTGGATGCCGATTGCAAGACCAATTTGCCCGGCGTTTGGGCCGTGGGCGACGTGGTGCGTGGCCCCATGTTGGCGCACAAGGCCGAAGAAGAGGGCGTGGCCGTGGCCGAACGCATTGCCGGGCAGCACGGGCACGTTAATTTCAACACCATTCCTTGGGTCATCTACACCAGCCCCGAAATCGCTTGGGTGGGCCGCACAGAGCAACAACTCAAGGCCGATGGCGTGGCTTACAAAGCGGGCACTTTCCCGTTTTTGGCCAATGGCCGCGCGCGCGCTTTGGGCGATACCACCGGCATGGTGAAAATGCTGGCGGATGCGACCACTGACGAAATTTTGGGCGTACACATTGTGGGTCCCTCGGCGTCCGAGCTGATTGCCGAGGCGGTTGTCGCGATGGAATTCAGGGCTTCTGCTGAAGACATTGCCCGCATTTGCCATGCGCATCCATCCTTGTCTGAGGCGACCAAAGAGGCCGCTTTGGCAGTGGACAAACGCACTTTGAACTTCTGAGTCCTTCCCGGACCCCAGCCTGTGCCCGGTATCGAGTTGGGTTAAAGTGCCTGCATCCCAGAAACCCGGGCCGGTCCCGGGTTTTGTTTTGAAGTTGAAGAGCCATCCGCCCATGTCCGTTCGTGCTGTTTACGAAGAAGAACTCCGCAAAAGGGGCTTCCAAAGCGACCCTGCCCAATTGCGCGCCATCGATGCATTGGAACGTTGCGCCAGTGAATGGTCAGCCTACAAGTCCAAGCGTTCCAACTTTTTGGGCAAGTTCTTGAGTCGTCCTGAAATCCCCAAAGGGGTTTACATGTTTGGCGGGGTCGGGCGGGGTAAGAGTTTTTTGATGGACTGCTTTTTTGCAGCGGTGCCCATCCAGCGCAAAACCCGCCTGCATTTTCACGAGTTCATGCGCGAAGTTCACCGTGAACTGGCGGCCATCCAAGGCACCGTGAACCCTTTGGACGAATTGGGCAAGCGCATGGCCAAGCGTTATCGGCTGATCTGCTTTGATGAATTCCATGTGGCAGACATCACCGATGCCATGATCTTGCACCGGTTGTTGGTGGCGCTTTTTGAAAACGGCGTGGGTTTTGTGACCACCTCCAACTTCGAACCGAACGGCCTGTATCCCGATGGTTTGCACCGCGACCGGATTTTGCCCGCCATCGCCTTGCTGAACCAGCGCATGGAAGTGCTCAGTGTGGACAACGGCACCGATTACCGTCGCCGCACCCTTGAGATGGTCAAGCTTTACCTGACCCCCTTGGGCGACTCTGCTGATGCGGAGATGACGGACGCTTTCAAGCGTTTGGCGACCGGTCCGGACGAAAACCCGGTGTTGCACATCGAGGCACGCGAGATACAGTCCAGACGCCGGTCGGGAGACGTGGTGTGGTTTGACTTTAAGGCCATTTGCGGCGGCCCCCGATCGCAAAACGATTACCTTGAAATAGCCACCCAGTTTCATACCGTTTTGCTCAGCAATGTGCCGCAGATGACGGTCAGCATGGCCTCGGAGGCCCGGCGATTTACTTGGCTGATTGATGTCTTGTATGACCGGCGGGTCAAGTTGATCATGTCTGCGGCCGTGTCTCCAGAAGCCTTGTACGTATCCGGGCCTTTGTCGCACGAGTTTCCGCGCACCGTTTCACGACTGCACGAAATGCAGTCCAGTGAATTTTTGGCGCTTGAGCATCGCACGGTGGACACGCACTTGACATGAAAAAGTGCTTTTTGGCCTTCTTTTTCACAGTCACCGCCACTGGGCTGGCGGCCCAGTCGATGGTGGGTCAGCCCGAGTTCATCCGCGTACAGCGTGAAGAAATTGTCCGACAACGCGATGTGATCATGGGCATCTACCAAGAAGAAGCCGAAGCTTGTTGGCAAAAATTTGCCGTCAATGCCTGCCTGAGTGAGGCCCGAAAAAAACGCCGCGCCGCATTGGAGCCATTGCGCCAGCAAGACCTGGTGTTGAATGAGCAAGAGCGCCTATGGCGTACCGAACAACGCAATTTGCGCTTGGAAAGCAAGCAACCCCAGCCTGGCGCTGAAATCGGCACCCCTACCGGTACCCGGCCATGATGCATGCCGAGCCAGGAGATCTTCGGTCTCCACAACGTCAATTAATCGAGTGGCAAATGGAACACGCCGACCTGGATGCTTTGATTGACCAAGCCAGCCTGTCGCCACAACCGCTGGACGAATTGCTGCTCCGCCGATTCAAAAAACGCCGATTGGCCTTGCGCGATCAAATCTCTAGGCTGCAAGCGATGCTGGAACCCAAGGAGCCTGCTTGAGCTTGTTGTTGCAGAGGGTTGCCGAAACCTTGTCCAACCACGGGGCTTTGGCCCAAACGGTGTCTGGATTTCAGCCGCGCGAGGGCCAGACCGACATGGCCATGGCGGTCACGAAGACACTGGAACAAGGCGGTCAGTTGGTGGTCGAGGCGGGCACGGGGGTTGGCAAGACCTATGCTTATTTGGTGCCGGTTTTGCTCAGCGGTCAGCGGGCTTTGGTATCGACCGCCACCAAAGCCTTGCAAGACCAGTTGTTTTCACGCGATATTCCCCGCCTGATCGAGGTATTGGGCTTGCCCGTTCGGGTGGCCTTGCTCAAGGGCCGTTCCAATTACCTGTGTTTGCACCGCATGGAGCAAGCACGCCACAGCCCCGAATCTGCGCAGCCAGGGGCACAGCGCGCGCTAGCCAAAATTGAAACCTGGTCGCAAGCCACCCGCACCGGGGACATGGCCGAGTTAACGGGTTTGGACGAGCGCTCGTCTCTTTGGCCTTTGGTCACCTCCACACGGGACAATTGCTTGGGTTCAAATTGCCCGCGCTATCGCGGGTGTCACGTCAATCTGGCCCGCAAAGAGGCCATGGCCTCTGATGTGGTGGTCATCAACCACCATTTGTTTTTTGCCGACATGGCCGTGCGCGAGTCGGGCGTCGCTGAGTTGCTGCCTACAGTGCGGGTCACGGTGTTTGACGAGGCCCACCAGCTCAACGAGATCGGTGTCAATTTTTTGGGTAAACAGCTTTCCACGGTGCAATTGCTTGAACTTTGCCGGGATGTGCTGGCCACTGGTTTGCAGTTGGCAAGAGGTTTGGTGGATTGGCACGCATTAACCGACCGGCTGGAAAAAACCACCCGCGATTGGCGTCTGGCTGCGGGTCTGCACCGGGGTTCGGTTCGCCTGCGTTGGACCGAAGCCTTGCCCGAAGGCGTTGAAGGAAGCGAGTGGACCCCTGCTTTGCAAAATTTATTGCTGGCCTTGGACCAAACCCAGAGCGGTTTGGAGACGGTTTGCGAACTGGCTCCGGATTTTCAACGCTTGTTTGACCGCGCGCGCGAACTGGGTGCCTTGGTCAATTTGTTTTCTAAACCACCCGATCCTGAGGGGGTCCGTTGGGCAGAAGTCAGTGCTCAACTGCGTTTGGTGGAGTCCCCGTTGGACATTGCGCAGGCTTTTTCAGCCTTGACCCGTGCGCAGCTTGTACACCCTGTGCCTGCTGAAGAGCAGGACGAAATTGAAGACGATCAGGCCCTGATGGCCGCAGATCCTCGGCATGCAGATCCCAATCTGCCCACCGGTCCAAACGATGGCTCTTTGGGGCAAAAGGCCTGGATTTTTACGTCAGCCACCCTGGGCGATGAGCCCAGCCTGCGCTGGTTCACCGAACCCTGTGGCTTGACCTCGGCCCATGTCATGCAGGTCAGCAGCCCTTTTGACTACGCTCGTCAAGCGGCCCTTTACGTGCCTGAACATTTGGTCAAACCCGGAGACCCTTCGCACGCGACGCAAGTGGCCCAACTGGTGGCCGAGGCGGCGCAAATTCTGGGAGGGCGAACCCTGGTGCTTACCACCACCCTCAATGCCATGCGTACGATTGGAGAATATTTGCAAACCCGCCTAGATGGCGGGTCATCCATTGAGGTTTTGGTGCAGGGCCAAAGCCCCAAAAGACGATTGATGGAGCGCTTCAGGGAAGGGGCCACTGACGGCCGAGCAGGCTGTATTTTGGTGGCTTCGGCATCGTTTTGGGAAGGTTTTGATGTGCCCGGCGATGCATTGCAATTGGTGGTGATCGACAAACTGCCTTTCCCTCCACCTGGTGATCCCTTGTTTGAAGCGCGAAGTCAGCGCGTGACCCGCGAGGGCCGCAGTGCGTTTGCTGACCATGCGCTGCCCGAAGCGGCGGTTTCTCTCAAGCAAGGAGCAGGGCGTTTAATTAGAAGCGAGACTGACCGGGGCGTTTTGGTGGTCTGCGACACCCGTTTGGCCACCATGTCTTATGGGAAAAGGCTGGTCAGGGGCTTGCCGGAGATGCGCCGCTTAAGCAGCCACCCCGAGTTTTTAACGGCTTTAAGCCAATTTAAAGAAGACGCCACCAACTAGCTTTTTTCTTTGCGCCTTCGGGTGACAAAAATGAGGAATTCGGAAAGTTTTTCTCTAGCACGCGTTTGGCGTCGTCGCGCAGGCCGGTCATGCCCATCGCGTCATAAGACTGCATCAGGATGGCCAAAGCTTCTTCGAGGGCAGGCACCCCCGGGTATTCGGCGATGGCTTGTTGCGCGCGGTTAACGGCGGCGACATGCGCATTGCGGCTGGCGTAATAACGGGCGACATGCACCTCGTAGGCCGCCAGGGCATTCACGATGTAGACCATGCGTTGACGTGCATCGGGTGCGTATTTGGATTCGGGGAAGCGTGTGGTCAGCTCTTTAAAGGCCTCATAAGAAGCTTTGCCTGCATTTTGGTCGCGTTCCGACAAGTCTTGGCGGGTCAGAAAAGAGAACATGCCCAGGTTGTCGCTGAAGTTGTTCAAGCCTTTCAGGTACAAGGCATAGTCCAGCACTGGGCTTGCCGGGTTCAGTCTTATGAAACGGTCAAGGGTCGCTGTGGCCTGAATTTTGTCACCTGTCTTGTACTGGGCGTAGGCTTTGTCAATTTGAGCCTGTTGAGCCAAAAATGTGCCAGCAGCACGCCCTTCGAGTTTTTCATAAAAGCCAATGGCCTTGTCCCAAGCGCCCGCATTGGCTTCGTCGCGTGCTTCGCTGTAAATTCTCTCGGGGGTCCAGCCAGCCGTGATGTCTTTAGGGGTGTTGGCACATCCTGTTAGAAACAAGCTTGTAGCCAACAACAAGCCGGCTGGAACCACCGATAATCTGAAGCTTTGCATCTCTAACGTCCTAGTACTGTTCAAACGAATTGATTATATCTATCCCCCCCGACAATGATGACCTGTTTGGGTCATCAAACGACGAGCTAGACAGAACTGTCGACGCCTCTGAGGTCGAAGTGCGCACCATCACGGTGCCCATGACCTTGCATGGACAGCGACTGGACCGCGCTTTGGCGCAAATGGTGCCTGAGTTTTCGCGCAGTTACTTGCAACAACTCATCGAACAGGGGGACGCCCTGATGGATGGGCGGGTGGTGACCAAGGTTTCGAGCAAAGTTCGTTTGGGGCATCTGTTAGAGGTCACGCTTCGGGCCACGCCTCAATCCCAGGCCTTTGTGCCTGAAGCCATGCCGATTGAGGTTGTCTATGAAGACGCCCATCTGCGCGTGATCAACAAACCTGCGGGATTGGTGGTGCACCCAGCACCGGGCAATTGGCGGGGCACCTTGCTCAATGGCCTGTTGGCGCTGGACCCTTTGGCGGCCGAAGTGCCCAGAGCGGGCATCGTGCACCGACTCGACAAAGACACCAGCGGCTTGATGGTGGTCGCCCGCACCCGTCAAACCATGGATGCGTTGGTTCATCAAATTGCAGCCCGAGAGGTGCACCGGCAATATTTGGCGCTGGCCCACAAGGCTTGGACAGGTCCATCTTCTTTGAAAGTAGAGGCGCCCATTGGGCGCGATCCAGCCAACCGTTTGCGCATGGCGGTGGTGGACCTGAGCTACCAATCGGGCAAAACAGCCGCCACCACCTTCCGGTTGCTGGACCAAAACGGTCTGGGGTGTTTGGTGCATTGCACGCTGCACACGGGCCGTACGCATCAGATCAGGGTGCACATGGCCCATGTTGGGCACCCTTTGGTGGCCGATGCGGTCTACGGCGGGAATCAGACCGCAGGCATGGCGCGTCAGGCTTTGCACGCCTGGCGCTTAGCCTTTGTCCACCCGATCACGGGCCAATCCATTGATTTGACATCTGCTTTGCCTGCGGACATGGCGCAAGCCTTGTCGGTTTGGGGTCTCAGCTACAATGCTAGTCCCCCTTGATGTGCTTATTTGGCTCTAAATAAGCACGATCCCTGCACTTATGACGCCGTGAGGCGTCTTTTTTCCGAAAGATTGACACATGAACACGGCGCAAGCCAAACGTGTCCTGGAAACGGCCTTGCTGACTGCGGGTCAGCCTTTGTCAATGCGCGACATGCGCGTTTTGTTTGACGATGCGCTCGGAGCAGACACTTTGCGGCAAATGCTGCAAGATTTACAGCAGGAGTGGTCTCAAAAAGGCTTGGAACTGAGCACGGTGGCTAGCGGTTGGCGTTTTCAAAGCCGTCCCGAATTGCGTCAGTATCTGGACCGCCTGCACCCGGAAAAACCCCCTAAATACACCCGTGCCGTGATGGAAACCTTGGCCATCATTGCCTACCGGCAGCCGGTTACACGCGGCGACATGGAAGACATTCGGGGGGTCACGATCAATTCGCAGATTCTGAGGCAACTGGAAGACCGTGGTTGGGTTGAAGTCATTGGTCACCGGGAAACCGTGGGTCGGCCCGGCTTGTACGCCACGACGCGACAGTTTTTGGACGATTTGGGTTTGGCGTCGCTCGATCAATTGCCCATGTTGTCTCAAGTTGAGGGGCAAAACCCGGTGTTTCCAGGGCTCGCAGAAGAACTGCCCGTACAACCCTCTTTGTCTTTAGAGGACGCCATCAACGCCTTGCCATTTGACATGCCCATCGTAAATCCCGAGTCAGATACGGGCCCAGATGCAAATGCGGCAGATACAACAGCCCTCCAAGTGGTGGACCCGTTGATGCCTGATTCAAGAGCAAGCACTTTCGAACTTCAAGACGCCGCCACAGGCGTCGATTCCGGTCACAGCGATGATCCTAACGCGTCTGCTCGTGCAGACGCACCCCTTGACCGTCCGCTGAATGGCGAAGAGTCCACCAATTCATGAACCAAAATCCTCAAAACGACCGCCTTTCGAACGCCCCCGATCAGGAAGGACGTTCCGCCAAGGCCGTGGCTTCAACTGAATCGGTTTACAAGCCGATTGAGTTGGCCGATGTCGTGTCCGGCCAGTTCGACGACGAAGAGGCCAGCGCTGAGGTCGTGGTCGATTTGGGCAAACGCGTACTGGCCCCTCAAACCGATTCGCCCAAATTACACAAAGTCTTGGCCCAAGCAGGCATGGGCTCACGACTTGAGATGGAAAAGCTGATTGTGGAGGGGCGGATATCGGTCAACAACGAACCCGCTCACGTCGGTCAACGCGTTCAGTACGGGGATCAGATCAAGGTTAACGGCAAAGCGATTCACATCCGCATAGACCCGCCACCTGCCCGCGTCATTGCTTATCACAAGCCTGCTGGCGAAATTGTCAGCCACGACGACCCCCAAAATCGCCCCTCAGTTTTCCGCAAATTGCCCCGTTTACAAAACGGCAAATGGCAATCTGTCGGCCGCCTTGACCTGAATACCGAAGGTTTGCTGTTGTTCACCAGCTCGGGCGAGTTGGCCAACCAGTTGATGCACCCGCGTTTCGGCTTGGAGCGTGAATATGCCGTGCGCGTCTTGGGTGCTTTGAGCAAAGATGAAAAACAGCGCTTGTTGGACGGCGTGATGCTGGAAGATGGCGCCGCCCAGTTCGGCTCCATTGAAGATGGGGGAGGGGAGGGCTCCAACTGCTGGTATAGGGTGACGATTTCCGAGGGGCGCAACCGCGAGGTGCGGCGCATGATGGAGGCGGTCGGGCATGCAGTAAGCCGTCTGATCCGTATCCGTTACGGGGCCATGGTGTTGCCCCATGGCCTGCGCCGGGGTGCTTGGCTGGAGCTGGACGAAGCCGATATTCGTTCCCTGATGCGTGCCGCTGGCACCACGGAACGCCCACGCAGCACCGAAGCCAAACCGGTTAGTCGGACCAACCGCAACGATCGCCGCCCCCGTACCGGCGGACAAGGTCGTGCCGGTACAGCCTTGCCGCGTGCCAAACCTCCTGTGAAGCCCAACCGGGTTCAGGGGGCCGATTTGGGTGCCAATTCTTCAGATGCGGCGAAATCAGGGCCTTCTTATATTGGAGCAGAAAGTTTTAACCGGCTGAAGAAAACACCGGGTGCCCCAGGCCGTGGTGGACGTGGCAGCCGAGGTGGCGGGAGCCGCAGCCGTTAATTTCTGCTGCTTGCGTGGGGCCATGTGTTTTCTCGCTCCTGAGGCGCTCAATTGCTCAGGTTAGAATCTAGGGCTTTGCCGCAGGGCAAAAATGCTTAAAAATCACTCTGTTTACAGGAAAAAATCATGGCCATCGAACGCACCCTTTCCATCATCAAGCCCGACGCAGTCGCTAAAAACGTCATCGGTCAGATTTATGCCCGTTTCGAAGCCGCTGGCCTGAAAGTGGTTGCCGCCAGAATGGCCCACTTGTCGCGTGGCGAAGCCGAAGCCTTTTATGCGGTCCACAAAGCACGTCCTTTCTTCAAAGATTTGGTTGAATTCATGATCTCCGGTCCGGTCATGATCCAAGCCCTCGAAGGCGAAAACGCCATTGCCAAAAACCGTGACCTGATGGGCGCTACCGATCCTAAGAAAGCCGATGCCGGCACCATTCGCGCTGACTTTGCAGACAGCATTGACGCCAATGCCGTGCACGGTTCCGACGCCCCAGAAACCGCTGCCGCTGAAGTCGCTTTCTTCTTCGCCGGCATGAACGTTTACACACGCTGATAGCGTCGCGGCTTTTGCGCGACCTCATACCCTCATGACGGCCAACCTTCTCGAATTTGATCTGGAGGGTTTGGCCGTTTTTTGTGAAGGTCTGGGAGAAAAGCGTTTCAGAGCCACCCAGTTGTTTCGTTGGATTCACCAGCGAGGTGCAGCGGATTTCGATTCAATGAGTGATTTGGCCAAATCGTTGCGCCAAAAACTCAAATCCCATGCGCACGTTTCAGCGCTTCCCCTCATCAGTCAACACATCTCGACCGATGGCACCATCAAATGGTTGTTTAATGTGGGCGATGGCAATGCCATTGAGGCAGTTTTCATACCCGAGGACGATCGGGGGACCTTGTGCATTTCATCTCAAGCGGGTTGCGCTGTGGGTTGCCGATTTTGTTCAACAGGTCACCAGGGGTTTAGTCGGAACCTGACCACGGGTGAAATTCTTGCCCAATTGTGGTTCGCAGAGCACTTTTTGCGACAGCACCTCAAAACCGAAGATCGCGTGATCTCTAATGTGGTGATGATGGGCATGGGCGAGCCCTTGCAAAATTATTCCGCTTTAGTCCCCGCTTTGCGTGCCATGCTCGATGACCACGGTTACGGTTTGTCGCGTCGCAGGGTCACAGTGTCGACCTCTGGGGTGGTGCCCATGATGGAACGCTTGTCAGCCGACTGCCCCGTGGCTTTGGCGGTTTCGCTGCACGCCCCCAACGACGCCTTGCGCGATCACTTGGTTCCGCTCAACCGTAAATACCCACTGGCAGAGTTGATGCAAACCTGCATTGCGTATTTGGCCCACGCGCCGCGTGACTTCATTACCTTTGAATATTGCATGCTGGATGGGGTCAATGACCAGCCCGAACATGCCCACCAATTGATTGATCTGGTGCAAAACCATGCCCGTCAAGGGCTGCGGTGCAAATTCAATCTGATTCCATTCAACCCTTTCCCTGCATCCGGTTTGCTTAGATCCTCTGCGGCCCGGGTTCAGTCTTTTGCCAAGCAATTGCAAGAAGCTGGTTTAGTCACAACGGTGCGCAAAACCCGAGGTGATGACATCGACGCGGCCTGTGGCCAGTTGGCCGGTGATGTGAAAGACCGCACCCAGGTTCAAAGCCGGATGGCGCAGCAGCGCACCATCATGATGGTGCCTGTCCCCGTGGTTCAAACTGAGGAGTCTGGCAATGCCTGAAAACGCTCAACTTGATGAAAATCAAGGGTCTCCTTCCCCGCCTCATCCTGCGGCCATAACGGCAGGTCAGGTTTTGAAACAAGCCAGGCTCAAGGCCGGTGTGCACCTGGCTGTTATATCCCTGGCCTTGAAGGTCCCGGTTCGCCAGTTGGAGGCCTTGGAGGCCGATCAGTACCTGACCGACCAAAGTCCTGTGTTTGTTCGTGGCTTGGCCTCCAGCGTCTGCCGACATTTGCGCATCGATGCAGCACCTGTTTTGGCACTGTTACCACAACCTGACCTTTATTCAGCCCCTTTAGTCCCTGCACGGCAAGCCGATGTGGCACCTGTCGAAATGGGCAAGATGCAGCCCTCATCAGAGCGTTTTCCGAAAAAGGCCTTTTGGTCCGCCCTGGCCATGGCCTTGTTGATTGCCGGCCTGATCTGGCTACCCGGACCATCGCAATGGACGTGGGTGGATGAAGTGAGCAAATTACTCAAATTGACAAATTTGAATCAGGCCGCAACTGCACCTGATGCGACGACCGAAGGGGCAAACAAGGGAGCAGCTGCAGCTGACGCGCCATCTCTTGGGGCCGTCACCATCGTACCTTTTGCGCCTGTACCGCCTGTTGCAACGCCGCCTTCAGCGCTGCCCTCAAGCCCTGTTGCTCAGATCAACACGCCTGCTGTTGCCCAGCCTGATCCGGCTAAAGTTCCCCTGGCAGCAAGTAAAACCGGTGCACCCGAGTGGGTATTTACAGCCACGGCTGAAAGCTGGCTGGAGGTCCGTGATGGCCAGAATCAGGTACTCTTGAGTGGCATTTTGAAGCCCGGCGAATCCAGCCGTTTACAGGCGCCATTGCCCGTCAGTGTGGTGGTGGGCAGGGCAGATGCGCTGCAGGTACGTTTTAAAGGTCAAGCTTTTGATCTCACGCCCCATAGCAAAATGAATGTGGCCCGTTTTGAGGTGAAACCATGAACAATTCTTCAAATCTTGCCTTGCCCATTGGTATTGCCTTGCCTGCAAAGCGCAAGAGCCGACAGTCCAAAGTGGTTTGGGGCTCTCGTGTTGTGACCGTGGGTGGGGGCGCACCCGTGCGCGTTCAGTCCATGACCAATACCGACACCGTTGATGTCATAGGCACTGCCATCCAGGTCAAGGAGTTGGCCATCGCCGGCTCCGAAATGGTCAGGATCACCGTCAACACGCCGGAAGCCGCCCAAGCAGTGCCGCACATTCGCGATCAGTTGGACAAAATGGGCATCGATGTGCCCCTTATCGGCGATTTCCATTACAACGGTCACCGTTTGCTAACCGATTACCCGGCCTGCGCAGAAGCCCTGTCCAAGTACCGCATCAACCCCGGCAATGTCGGCAAAGGCGACAAACGGGATGTGCAATTCGGTCAAATGATCGAGGCCGCCATGCGCTTCAACAAGGCCATCCGGATTGGTGTGAACTGGGGCAGTCTTGACCAAGAACTTTTGGCCGACTTAATGGATCAAAACAGCCAGCGGGCAGAGCCCTGGGAATCACGTCAAGTGATGTACGAGGCGCTGATATCTTCGGCCATTTCGTCAGCTGAGCGGGCCGAGGCCATGGGGCTCAATGGCGATCAAATTGCCTTGTCCTGCAAGGTTTCGGGTGTTCAAGACCTGATATCGGTTTACCGCGAACTGGGTCGACGCACCGATTACGCCTTACACCTGGGCTTAACCGAGGCCGGTATGGGCACCAAAGGCACGGTGGCTTCATCCACGGCTTTGTCCATTCTTTTGCAAGAAGGCATTGGCGACACGATTCGTGTTTCCCTAACCCCCCAGCCCGGCGAGGCCAGAACCCAAGAGGTGGTCATTGCCTCCGAGATTTTGCAATCGCTGGGTTTGCGCATATTTGTGCCCAGCGTCACGGCCTGCCCCGGTTGTGGACGCACCACCAGCAGCACTTTCCAAGAATTGGCCAAGCAGATTGACGATTTTTTGCGTGCCCAAATGCCGGTCTGGCGTGTTCGTTATCCAGGAGTCGAAAATCTCAAGGTCGCGGTCATGGGGTGCATCGTCAACGGCCCCGGTGAAAGCAAACATGCCGATATTGGCATCAGCTTGCCCGGTACGGGCGAGGCACCTGCTGCCCCAGTCTTTATTGACGGTGAAAAGCGTTTGACTTTGCGGGGTGAAGCCATCGCGCAAGAGTTTCAGGTGCTGGTTGAAAACTACATTGAGAACCGTTTCGGTTCTGTCTCTGCCCCATAAAAATGAGCGAATCTCTTAAAGAAAAAATTCCATCCAGCGCCAAAAACCAGCGTTTGGTGGGCGTCAAAGGCATGAACGATGTTCTGCCACCCGAATCCGCTCGTTGGGAGTGGCTGGAAGCCAAGATCCGCCATCTCATGTCGCGTTACGCCTACCGCAACATCCGCACCCCCATTGTGGAGCCCACCGCCTTGTTTGTTCGGGGTCTGGGCGAGGTGACCGACATTGTCGAAAAGGAAATGTATTCTTTTGAAGACCGATTGAATGGCGAGCAACTCACTTTGCGCCCTGAGTGCACAGCTGGGGTGGTGCGCGCAGTGGTAGAGCACAACCTGTTATACGAAGGCGGCAAGCGCCTTTATTACATGGGCCCCATGTTCCGCCACGAGCGGCCGCAGCGTGGCCGCTACAGGCAGTTTCACCAGATCGGGGCCGAGGTGTTGGGTTTTGCTGGCGCCGAGGTCGATGCCGAGTTGATTTTATTGGCCGATGCTTTGTGGAAAGAATTAGGCTTGCGGGATGTCCGTCTGGAGCTCAACAGCCTTGGGCAACCCGCCGAGCGTTTGGCTCACCGATCGGCTCTGATTGCCCATCTTGAGCAACACGCTGATGTGTTGGACGAAGAGGCCAAGCGGCGTTTGCACAGCAATCCCCTGCGGATTCTGGACACCAAAAATCCGGCCTTGCAGCCTGTGGTTGAGTCCGCGCCTCGCTTGCTCGACTTTTTAGGCGAAGCGTCTTTGGCGCACTTCGAATCGGTCAAAGCCATTTTGGACGCCAACGGGGTCGCTTACAGCATCAACCCCCGTCTGGTGCGGGGCATGGATTATTACAACCTGACGGTGTTTGAATTCGTCACCACGAGTCTGGGCTCTCAAGGCACGATTTGTGGTGGGGGTCGATATGACTACCTGATTGAACAAGTGGGTGGCAAGCCGTCACCCGCCGTGGGTTGGGCCTTGGGCATGGAACGCGTGCTCGAACTCATCAAAGAACAAGGGGAGGCGATGCCCGACATTGCCCCCGATGCCTATGCCATTGTTCAAGAAGTCACGGCTTTGCCCGTGGCCATGAAGGTGTTGCAGACCCTTCGAGCACGAGGCGTTTCAGTGCAAATGCATGCCGGATCAGGCGAAAGCATGGGCAGCATGAAGTCCCAATTTAAAAAAGCAGACGCCAGTGGCGCACGTTATGCGCTGGTTTTCGGATCAGAAGAGATCAACCAAGGTCAGGTGGCCGTGAAGTCGCTTCGAGACGGCGCTGGCGCACAACGGACCGAGGCCTTGCAGCACGTTAACGATTGGGCCCAAAGCCTACAATCGCCCATCCCATCGAACTGACCAGTAAAGACACCATGGCAACCCCTCTCGACCTTGAAGAACAAGAACAACTTGACCAGATCAAGCATTTTTGGAAAACCTACGGCAATTTGATTTCCTGGGTGCTGATTGTCATTTTGGGCAGTTACGCCGCCTGGAACGGCTACCAATATTGGGAAAGAAGCCAGGCGACCAAGGCTGCGGCACTTTTTGACGAAGTCGAACGTGCAGTGACCTCAGGTGACATCGCGCGCGTCGAACGCAGCTTGGCCGACATGAAAGATAAATTTGGCGCCACCCAGTTTGCCCAGCAGGCGGCACTGTTGGCAGCCAAAACATTGCAAGAAAAAGGCAAGGCCGACGCCGCTCGCGAGGCCCTGAGTTGGGTGGCCAATGGCGCCTCTGACAAGGCCTACCGGGACATTGCCCGGTTGCGTTTGGCTGCCTTGCATCTGGATGCCAAGGCTTTTGATGAGGCATTGAAATTACTGGGCCTTGAATTCACACCCGCCATGACCGGTCTGGCATCGGACCTGCGGGCTGATGTTCTGCAGGCCAAAGGACAAAGCACTGAAGCCATTGCGGCTTATCAGCAAGCATGGCAAAAATTGGCAGACAACCCTGATTACCGCCGACTGGTTCAGGCCAAACTCAACGCCTTGGGTGTTGACCCCGAAAAGAGTGCTGGATCGGAGACTACCAAGTGATGACTGCATTTCCTCATGCCCTGACCCGCTGGGTACTTTGGGCCGCAGTGGCTGTGTCCTTGGCGGCTTGCTCCAGCACACCGGACAAACCAAAGCCTGGCCCCTTGCCTGAAGTCAAAGGCCAACTGGCGGCTCAAAAGGTCTGGGCCAGCAGCCTGGGTCCTATCACCACGCCCTTGTTTGCTTCGGTGAACGGAGATCGGCTGGCTGTGGCAGCAACGGCTGGGCAGGTGGCCTTGATCGATGCCCGTACAGGCCAAGATGTTTGGCGTCTCAAGCTGGATGACACCCTCCAAGCAGGCGTGGGCGGAGATGGCAATCGTTTTGCTGTGATCACGCAAACCAACGAAGTGGTGACCATTGAAGCCGGTAAGGTGATTTGGCGCTACCGTTTGCCTGCCTTGTCTTACACCGCGCCCTTGGTGGCCGGAGGACGTGTTTTTGTGCTGACGGCTGACCGTGCCGTCACCGCCCTCGATGGCGCTTCGGGCCAAAAACTCTGGACTCAGCAACGCGCTGGTGACCCCTTGGTCCTCAAGCAGGCTGGCCTGTTGCTGCCCTTTGGCGATACCTTGTTGGCCGGATGGGGAGGGCGCTTGGTGTCCCTCAACCCGACCACCGGGGCGGTTCGATGGGAAAGTTTGGTGGGCGCATCGCGTGGCACCAACGAAGTGGAGCGGCTGGTGGACTTGGTTGGCGGGGCTTCGCGGCAGGGCAATTCAATTTGTGTGCGGGCGTTTCAGTCCACCGTTTCTTGTTTGGATGCCAGCCGTGGCACCCCTGTTTGGAGCCGTTCTGCCCAAGGGCATGAAGGCCTGGATGGTGATGAGTCCCTCGTTTTTGGCACCGAATCCGACAGCAAAGTCCTGGCATGGCAGCGTCAGGGGGGCCAGCCCGCCTGGACCCAAGACGGTTTGCGCTTCAGGGGCTTGACGGCACCTTTGGTCTTGGGCCGCTCGGTCGTGCTGGGGGATGACACAGGCGGGGTCCATTTTCTGGCGCGTCAGGATGGTCAGCCAGTGCTGCGTTTGAGCACCGATGGCAGTCCCATCATGGGCAAGCCGGTGGCTGCAGGCCAAATTTTGGTGGTCATGACACGTAATGGGGGGATCTTCGGATTTCGCCCTGAATGATGGATCGGAAAATCTTTAAGTGAAACCAGTATTGGCCCTTGTGGGCCGCCCCAATGTGGGCAAATCCACGCTTTTTAACCGTCTGACAAAAAGCCGGGATGCCATCGTTGCAGATTTTGCGGGGCTGACCCGTGACCGACATTACGGCAACGGCAAGCAAGGCCGCCAAGAATTCATCGTCATCGATACGGGCGGTTTTGAGCCCGATGCCAGTTCGGGCATCTACAAAGAGATGGCCAAGCAAACCCAACAAGCGGTGGCCGAGGCCGATGTGGTTATTTTTGTGGTGGATGCGCGTGGCGGTTTGTCGGCGCAAGACCACGATATTGCCAAATATTTACGCAAAATCGGCAAGCCCTGTCTGTTGGTGGCCAACAAAGCCGAGGGCATGCTCGAAGGCATTCAGCTCACCGAGTTTTATGAGTTGGGCCTAGGCGAGGTGATCGCCATATCGGCAGCCCACGGTCAAGGCACACGCGGTCTGGTGGACTTGGCGCTTGAATCGCTTCATTTGCCGGACGAACCTGAAGAAACCGAAGAAGACCCCTCGGTCATCAAACTGGCTGTGGCAGGCCGTCCCAATGTGGGCAAATCGACCCTGATCAACACCTGGCTGGGGGAAGAGCGTCTGGTGGCCTTCGATCTGCCTGGCACCACCCGCGACGCCATTTCGGTGCCTTTTGAGCGGCAAGGTCAAAAATTTGAGTTGATCGATACGGCCGGTTTGCGTCGAAAAGGCAAGGTATTTGAGGCGATCGAGAAATTTTCGGTGGTCAAAACGCTGCAAGCCATTGAGTCTGCCAACGTGGTCTTGCTGTTGTTGGATGCCGAGCAGGGCGTGACCGATCAGGACGCGCACATTGCAGGTTATGCCTTAGAAAGTGGCCGGGCCATGGTGTTGGCCGTTAACAAATGGGATGCCGTGGACGAATACCAGCGCCAATTGGTGCAGCGTTCCATCGAGACCCGGCTGCCATTTTTGAGCTTTGCCAACATGCATTTCATTTCGGCCAAAAAGCGCCAAGGTCTTGGGCCGGTTTGGGCATCCATCATCCAAGCGCAAAAATCGGCCATGTGCAAGATGAGCACCCCAATTTTGACCCGCCTGTTACTTGAGGCGGTGCAGTTCCAAAGCCCACAACGCGGTGGCATGTTCCGTCCCAAGTTGCGTTACGCCCACCAAGGCGGTATGAACCCGCCGGTGATCGTTATCCACGGCAACTCGCTGGAACATGTCAGCGACACCTACAAGCGTTTTCTGGAAGGACGTTTCCGCAAAGCTTTCAGTCTGTCCGGCACGCCGCTTCGAATTGAAATGAAAACGTCCACCAACCCATTTGCCGACAAAGATTCCAGTTGATATTTGAGGTAATCGCAATTTCAACAATTATCATTGGCAGACCCTGTGGTAAGGTCAGCCTTTCAAAAACTTCAGAACACGGAGAATATCGTGAGCAATAAAGGTCAACTTTTGCAAGACCCTTTCCTGAACGCACTGCGCCGTGAGCATGTGCCTGTGTCCATTTACTTGGTCAATGGCATCAAACTTCAAGGCCAGATCGAGTCGTTCGACCAATACGTGGTTCTTTTGCGTAACACTGTCACCCAAATGGTTTACAAACACGCTATTTCAACCATTGTTCCTGGTCGTTCCGTCACCTTCAGCACGCCCGAAACGGGTGAAATAACCGCTTGATGCGGTGTGGTTTCGGCGGTGGGCTCTGACCCACCCCCCGAAGATTGCTGACATTGTCCGAAAAATCCTACAACCCACCCGCGCCGACCTTACTGGTCGGCGTTGACTTTGGCCTACCTCATTTCGATGCCGAGCTGCAAGAGTTGGGTTTGCTGGCTGAATCCGGTGGACTCAAACCTGTGGCGCGCTTGACTTGCAAGCGCAAAGCCCCTGACCCAGCCTTTTTTGTCGGCAGCGGCAAAGCCGACGAAATCAAGGCGCTGGCCTTGATGCACGGCGCCGTCGAGGTCTTGTTTGACCAAGCCTTAAGCCCCGCCCAACAGCGCAATCTGGAGCGTCACATTGGCTTGCCAGTGAACGACCGCACCTTGTTGATTTTGGAAATATTCGGTCAACGTGCGCGCAGCCACGAGGGCAAGTTACAGGTTGAGCTGGCCCGCCAGCAGTACCTGAGCACCCGTTTGGTGCGCCGCTGGTCGCACCTAGAGCGCCAAAGTGGGGGCATCGGTATGCGCGGGGGACCGGGTGAAACCCAGATCGAACTGGACCGCCGCATGATCAATGACTCGATCAAACGCATCAAAGAGCGACTGGTCAAGGTCAAGCGCCAGCGCAACACCCAGCGCCGTCAGCGTGAGCGGCGCGATACCTTCAATATTTCATTGGTGGGCTACACCAACGCCGGAAAATCGAGTTTGTTCAACGCTTTGGTCAAGGCCCGAGCTTTTGCCGCTGACCAGTTGTTTGCCACCCTGGACACCACGACCCGACAGTTGTATCTGGGCGAAGCGGGGCGTTCGGTGTCACTTTCTGACACCGTTGGGTTTATTCGTGATTTGCCGCACGGTCTGGTCGAGGCCTTCCAAGCCACCTTGCAAGAGGCCACCGAAGCCGATTTGTTGTTGCATGTGGTGGATGCCGCCAACCCAGACTTCCCTGAGCAAATGTCAGAAGTCCAAAAGGTTTTGGCCGAGATCGGAGCCTCTGACGTGCCTCAACTGCTGGTGTTCAACAAGCTAGACGCCATTGACGCTGCGCATTTCCCCCTGCAAATGCAAGACCAATATGAATTGGACGGTTTGCCGGTTTCCCGAATTTTCCTGAGTGCCAAAACGGGCCAAGGTCTCGATTTACTGCGTTCGGCATTGTCCGAGGTCGTCAAAACGGCGCTTCCCCTTGAGGCAATGGCAGCATCAGATCCCCGTGACATGACCGGGGAATATACCGGTCAACTTCCTTGAAACCACTGCGAATTCGGCACAATAGAGATTCGTCATCCTGACAAAGACACTACAAAATGAATTTTCACCTGCCAGCCCTGAGATGGTCCTTGCTCCCGGCAAAGATTCGAGGCATGTTCAATCTAAACGACCCTCGTTGGGGTCGTGACGATGACAAGTCATCGACGGATTCAGACAACAAGCCTGCCAACGATGTGCCTCCGCCCCCGGGTCGCAAGCCTGACCCTTGGGCCGACCGTCCTGGCCGTGGTTCACAACCCCAGCAAAGCGGTCCGCCGGATCTGGATGAACTCTGGCGCGATTTCAACCGCAAGCTCGGTCAATTGTTTGGTGGCAAGGGTGCACCCAAAGGGCCGCAAGGTCCTGGGGGTCCAGGGGGGTCAGGCGGCTCGGGTGGCGGTTCTGGAGGCCCCGGCATTCCTGTTTTCTTAAAAAATCTTGGCATTGGCGTGATCGCTGGTGCCGCTTTGTTGGTTTGGCTGGGTACGGGCTTCTTCATTGTGCAAGAAGGTCAACAAGCAGTGATCACCCAGTTTGGCAAGTACCACTCCACGGTGGGTGCGGGTTTCAACTGGCGCATGCCTTACCCGATCCAGCGTCAAGAGTTGGTCTTTGTGACCCAAATCCGCTCAGTCGACATCGGCCGTGACAACATCATCAAGGCCACAGGTCTGCGCGAGTCGGCCATGCTGACTGAAGACGAAAACATTGTCGAAATCAAGTTCGCCGTTCAGTACCGACTGAACGATGCCCGGGCTTATTTGTTCGAGAGCCGCAACCCAACTGAAGCCGTGGTGCAGTCGGCCGAAACCGCAGTCCGCGAGGTGGTCGGCAAAATGAAGATGGATTCGGCACTGGCTGAAGAGCGCGACCAGATTGCGCCCCGTGTCCGCGAAAAAATGCAAACCATTTTGGACCGTTACAAAGTCGGTATCGAGGTGGTCGGTATTAACTTGCAACAAGGCGGCGTACGTCCCCCAGAGCAAGTTCAGGCCGCTTTTGACGATGTGCTCAAGGCCGGTCAAGAGCGCGAGCGAGCCAAAAACGAGGCGCAAGCCTATGCCAATGATGTCGTGCCTCGCGCCGTGGGTGCTGCCTCACGCCTGAAAGAAGAAGCCGACGCTTACCGCGAACGCATCGTGGCGCAAGCCGAAGGTGATGCCCAGCGCTTCAAGTCCATCCTGCCCGAGTACCAGAAGTCGCCGCAGGTCATGCGTGACCGCATGTACACCGACACCATGCAGCAGATCTACAGCAACGTAACCAAAGTCTTGGTGGACAGCAAACAAGGGTCAAACCTGTTGTATTTGCCGCTCGACAAAATCATGCAGCAAGTCAGTGCCGTGTCCCCTCCTGCTTTAGACAATACGGCGGTAACGCCTGCAAGCAATGCCAATGGGGCTGGTAATGGTGCGGTGGACACGCGTTCACGCGATTTGCAACGTTCACGCGACCGTGATCCACGATAAGGAAGAATAAAAATGAATCGCATTGGATTGTGGATATCTACCTTGCTGGTGGCATTTATGCTGTTCAGTTCAACGGTGTTTGTGGTCGATCAGCGCCAATTTGGCGTGGTCTATGCCTTGGGTCAAATCAAGGAAGTCATCACCGAACCGGGCCTGCATTTCAAATTGCCACCGCCCTTGCAAAACGTCAACTACATCGACAAACGCTTGTTGACGCTGGACAGCCCTGACAACGAACCCATGCTGACGGCCGAAAAACAGCGGGTGGTCATTGATTGGTATGTGCGCTGGCGCATCACCGATCCACAGGCCTACATCCGTAACGTTGGCCTTGACGAAAAGGCAGGCACCAACCAACTCAATCGCGTGGTTCGTAACGCCTTTCAAGAAGAGATCAATAAACGCACCGTGAAAGAGTTGCTGTCTCTTAAGCGTGAAGAATTGATGGACGACGTGAAAGATGCCGTGCTTTTGGTAGTCAAAGGCGCCAAGCCCTGGGGTGTGGATGTGGTGGATGTGCGCATCACCCGGGCCGACTACGTGGACACGATCACCGAATCGGTCTACCGCCGTATGGAGGCAGAACGCAAGCGGGTGGCCAACGAATTGCGCTCAACAGGTGGGGCTGAGGGTGAAAAAATTCGCGCCGATGCCGACCGTCAACGTGAAGTGACCATTGCAAACGCTTATCGCGAAGCCCAAAAAATCAAAGGGCAGGGCGATGCCAAAGCAGCCAGTTTGTATGCCGAATCCTTCGGCCGTGACCCCCAGTTTGCCCAGTTTTATCGCAGCTTGGAGGCTTATAAATCAAGCTTTAACAGCAAAGGCGACGTGATGGTGCTGGACCCCGGCAGTTCCGAGTTCTTTAAAGGGATGCGTGGTTCTGCTGGCAGCACGCCTGCGCGGAAGTAAATCTTGTTCGAAACCCTCCTGCTGGCGTTGGGCCTGATGCTCATCCTGGAGGGTTTGATGCCCATGCTTTCGCCGCACCGGTGGCGGCGTTTGTTTGAGCAGCTTCTGCAACTCGACGATGGTCAAATCCGATTCTTCGGAATGTTCATGGTTATTTGTGGATTGCTGTTGTTCTGGTTTGTTTCCTGAACCAAATCCCGGAAACTGGCTTCCAAGCCGGTAAAATCTCGTTTTTAACAGTCTCCCCCTCATCCACATGTCTGCTTGGGTCCTTCCGGATCACATTGCCGATGTCCTGCCTTCCGAGGCACGCCACATCGAAGAACTCCGTCGCGAACTGCTCGATACGGCCCGTGCCTATGGTTACGAGCTGGTCATGCCGCCCCTGCTTGAGCATTTGGAATCCCTCTTGACGGGCACTGGCGAGGCGCTGGATCTGCAGACCTTCAAGCTGGTGGACCAACTTTCCGGGCGTACGCTCGGTTTGCGTGCCGACACCACCCCCCAAGTGGCCCGAATCGATGCGCATTTGCTGGGCCGTGCGGGCCTGACCCGCCTTTGCTACTGCGGCCCGGTGTTGCACACCCGTCCGGCAAGGCCTCATGCCACCCGTGAACCCCTCCAATTGGGTGCCGAAATTTACGGTCATGCGGGACCAGAGGCCGATCTGGAAGTGCTTCAGTTGGCCCTCGATTGCCTGCGCGCCGCTCGTGTGGGCGATTTACAAGTCGATTTGGCCGATGCCCGCATTGTCAACAGCCTGCTGCTGGCCGAAGACATCTCTGACACCCTGCGCCACGACATTCATGCCGCATTGGCCATCAAAGACGGCAGCACCATTGCCCGACTGACCGCTGGTTTTTCAGCGTCTGTGCGCGATGGTTTGCGTGCCTTGGTCAATTTATATGGCGATGCCCGAGTGCTGGATGAAGCCGCCAAGTGCCTGCCTTCCACCCCTGAAATTACGGCCGCCCTGTCCCAGTTGCGTTGGCTTTCTGAGCAAATCACAGGAGCAGCCATCAGTTTTGACCTGGGTGATTCGCGCGGGTATGCCTATTACAGCGGCATGCGTTTTGCCATTT